>OGPV01000286.1_pt1 | contig 41699 bp, 31 predicted proteins | sample 1553001 | NCBI WGS metagenome assembly OGPV01 (sample SAMEA2580268, study PRJEB22360) | human gut metagenome | biome: human gut; feature: human-associated habitat; material: faeces | place: Denmark | collected 2008/2010
TCGATTTTTACGCATGTTACTAAATAAATTGTGTCAACTTATTTAGTACACTACAAACGTAAAGGCGTTTTTGAGAAGGCGTCCTTACGTTTCTTTTATCCTTTTATTCCATGGGTTGATAGTTCTTGGCAAGTCCTCCTTCGCTCGTTTCCTTGTACAAGGATGGAAGATCGTGTCCGGTCTGCTTCATTACCTCTACCACCTTGTCGAATGACACCCGGTGATGCCCGTCGGTAAAGGCTGAATAGATATTTGCATCGAGTGCACGTGCGGCAGCATACGCATTACGCTCTATGCAAGGAATTTGTACCAGTCCGCATACCGGGTCGCATGTCATACCCAGGTGATGTTCCAGTCCCATTTCGGCTGCATATTCTATCTGGGCCGGACTGCCACCGAACAACTGGCTGGCTGCCGCAGATGCCATGGAACAAGCTACTCCCACTTCGGCCTGACATCCGGCTTCAGCTCCTGAGATGGAAGCATTGTGCTTGACGATGTTTCCCACCAGTCCGGCAGTCGCTAATGCCCGTAAGATACGTGCGTCGCTGAAGTCGCGGCTTTTCTGCAGGTGATACAAGACAGCCGGAACCACTCCGCAGGCTCCACAAGTGGGTGCAGTGACGATTTTTCCTCCGGAAGCATTTTCCTCACTGACAGCCAGTGCGTATGCGAACACCAGTCCGCGTGAGCGAAGAGAGTCTTTATAGCCCTTCGAACGAATGTAATAAGCCGATGCCTTGCGGCGCAGATTCAATGGGCCGGGCAATACACCTTCGGCATCCAGTCCGCGATGGATGGCGGCTTTCATGGTCTCCCATACCTCTGCCAGGAAATCCCATATCTCCGGGCCCTCGCATTGCTCCACGTATTCCCAGTAGCTGCGTCCGGTGTGTTCGCACCAGTACAAAATCTGACTCATGGTATTCATGTTGTAAATATCGTTGGTGGCTGTGCGGTCGTGTCCTTCTTCGGCCAGTGCACCACCTCCTACACTGAATACGGTCCATTCGTCCAGCTTTTTCTTCTGTTCATCGAAAGCCTTGAAAGTCATTCCGTTCGGGTGGAAAGGAAAGAAAATATGCGGTTTCCAGAGAATTTCTACGGGAGCGTGAGGTTGCAGGGTATCCAAAATAGCTACATCGGTCATGTGACCACGTCCTGTGGCAGCCAGACTGCCATACAGAGTTACTTCGAATGAGGCAGCCTCTGGATTGCGGGCAAGAAATTGTTCGGCAGCTTTGCGGGGCCCCATGGTATGGCTGCTGGATGGCCCCGTGCCGATGCGATATAATTCTCTGATTGATTTCATATTAAAATTAGGTATAAGTTTTCTGCAAAGATACGCAATAATCGCATATATGTGCAGAAATCCCGTGGGGTTTATTTTAAATCCACCACGGTGATGCCTGCGCCGCCAAACTGTACGTGTTCATCCTGGAAATGGGCTACTCCCGGCACGGTAGCCAGGTATTGCCGGATGAGGGTGCGCAGAATACCTGTACCCGTACCGTGCAGGATGCGTACACGGCTGACTCCTACCAAGATAGCGTCATCGATGAAATAGGTGACTGCTTGTATGGCTTCGTCTCTGCGCATACCTCTGACATCGATGTCCTGCTTGAAATTTAGTTTCTTTTCGTACATCCGGTCTTGGGTTTCGCTGCTGACAAAGGTCGCCTTGCTGGATAACGGAGCAGCCTTCGGTGCATCCGTCCGTTCCAGACGTTCGGCTTTCACGTTGGTTTTCATCAGTCCGAACATGACCACGGCATTCTTTCCGCTGATTTCCATGACTTGTCCCACGCTGGTCTGTCCTTTGATGCGTACGTAGTCTCCTGCTTCAATGGGACGTACCTTAGGAGCAACCGGAGTTTCAGGAGTATTGGCTTGTTTCGCTTTCTTATCTTTTTTACGTTCCTGCTTTTCGCGGAGTTTTTCCATCTTGCGCGCGATTTTCTCTTCCAAAGCCGCCTTTTCCAGGTTTTCTACCTGCTGCTTGAAGTCGGTCAGTTCCTGACGTGCCGTGCGGGTACGTTCCTTTTCAGCCTGCGCTTCCTTGATGGTACGAATGGTATTTTCGATTTTGGCATTCGATTCTTGCAATAACCGTTCTGCCTCTTCTTTGGCTTTCTTCAGGATTTCCTTGCGGCTGCGTTCCAGTTCTTGTATTTCTTGTTCGTAACGGGCGATGGTATCTTCCATCTGTTTTTCCCGCTTACGTATGTTCTGACGCTTGGTTTCCCAATAACGCTTGTCGCGTACAATATCCTGCAGGTATTTATCGCTCTGGATGTATTCACTTCCCACAATTTCCGATGCGTCAGCAATAACCTCTTCCGGCAAACCGATTTTACGGGCAATCTCTACGGCAAACGAACTTCCCGGATTACCAATCTGCAACTGGAACAGCGCCCGCATCTCGTGGCGGTCGTACAGCATGGCTCCGTTCACTACTCCTTCGTGATCTTCGGCAAAATGCTTCAGGTTCTGGTAGTGAGTGGTAATCACGCCGAACGTACCTTTCAGGTTGAAACGTTTCAGTACGGCTTCGGCAATGGCACCACCAATCTGTGGCTCCGTACCTCCTCCGAACTCATCGATAAGGATGAGGCTTTCGCCGTTGCATGATTTCAGCATCATCTTCATGTTGGTCAGATGCGAAGAATAGGTACTCAGGTCGTCTTCAATACTCTGCTCGTCGCCAATATCAATAAATATGTGGCTGAAGATACCGGCGTGGCTCCGTTCATGCATGGACACTAACATACCACATTGCAGCATATATTGCAGCAGTCCCACGGTTTTCAGGCAGACAGATTTACCACCAGCGTTCGGCCCGGAAATAAGCAGGATGCGCTTGTCGCGTGTCAGAATAATGTCCAGCGGCACTACTTTCTTTCCATGCTTGGCCAGCGACATTTGCAGAAGCGGGTGTACAGCCTGAAACCAGTCGACAATCTGCTGGTTTTCAAAAGACGGTTTAAGTCCTTTTATATCTATACCGAACAAAGCTTTGGCACGGATGAAGTCGATTTCTGCCAAAAATTCGTACGAGGAGAGCAAGGCCGGAACTTGCGGGCGTACCGTAGCCGAGAATTCCGTCAGGATGCGGATGATTTCACGGCGCTCTTCTCCTTCCAGCTCCCGGATGCGGTTATTGGCTTCCACCACTTCTGCCGGTTCAATAAATACAGTCTTTCCAGTGGCTGATTCGTCGTGTACAATACCTCTGATTTTGCGCTTCATGCCGGGAGCAACCGGGATGACCAGACGTCCGTCGCGCATGGTGGGAGTAACATCCTTGTCTACATACCCTTCCGATTGTGCAGCACGAAGAATACTGTTCAGGCTGCGTGATATACTTCCCGTAGTAGCCGAGAGTTCCCGTCGGATACGCAGAAGTTCCGCAGAAGCATTGTCCTTTATCTTTCCGAACTTGTCCAGGATACTGTCGATACGTGCGATAAGTTGTGGAAATACTAAAATATCTCCCGCCAGTTCGCGCAAGGCAGGATAAGGAGAATTTTCCGTTTCCTCTTCTTCATCAGATTGCTGAAGGAACCGTACAATGTCGCGAATGGTTTCCAGTGAACGGCGAAGGTCGAACAGCTCTTGTTCGTCCATATACATGCCTTCCACACGGATACGTTTCAGAGAAGGACGTACATCAAAGAAATATTGTGCCGGAAAATCTTCCTCTTCCTGCGTAATCCGTACAAATTCAACCACTTGTTCCAGGCGTTGGTTGATTTCATCGTAATTGTCCGAAAAAGTCATTTCGTCCACTCGTTCTTCGCCTAATGTACTCAGGCACTTGCCTTTCAGCAGTTGTCGTATCTGGTCGAATCCTATCTTCTGTTCGAAATTATGAGGGTATATCATGGCTTGTTTGTTTCGTTTTTTCTGCCTGCAAAGGTACGACAATGAAAAAAAATAATCAAAAAAGGCGGTAAATATTTGCAGATTTCAAAATAATGCGTACCTTTGCATCACCTTTGAAAAACAAGGCAACTCTCACGAAGAGTTCTGGAGAGGTGGCAGAGTGGTCGATTGCGGCGGTCTTGAAAACCGTTGTACCGCGAGGTACCCGGGGTTCGAATCCCTGTCTCTCCGCAAGAAAATAGTAATTCTCGTAAAATCAAGGTTTTACGAGAATTTTTTTTGTTCTTTCTCAAAAATGAAAAACAGAAACGAGGGGTCAACGTAAAAACGGGGCAATGTAAAAGCTTAAGGGTTTCATTGTTTAAGCATAAATCTTAGTCAGTCTGAACAAAAAAATGCCTTGTTTTTAACTACCCTGAACTAAGAACGAAAGTTTTTTATTTTTTTGTATGTACTGATGGTGGCATCTTTTGTCCTTATTCTCTAAATAGCTTTATAAGTTGGTTTTATTATGGTGGTATGCAGATATGTGCTGTTTAATTCATATCTGGATTATGTCGAGGAGATTTTTCTGATTTGGGAATATTGCGTTTAGAAAACTTTAATTAGAGGAATATAACGGTGCTGAATAACTATCAGGTTGTGTGATTTTTATATTTTACTTTATGCGGGTATTCGCAGGAAAGCTTGTTTTTTTCTTTTAAAGTAAATTACTATTCTGTAGTGTTTTCTTTATATATCAGAAATAGTTCAATGAATTTTCAGGAATTTGATGAAGACGATAATTACTAGTTTTTCATAATTGCTGATGATTTGTTCGGAAAAACATGCGATCTTATTTTTATTGGATTTAATTTTTTTGCATTGGACTAATAATTCAGACACTGTTATGTAATATCATCTTTTTTTAATTTATCATAGATTTGTTCTTTGTTATCTTAATTATATATGTTTTTTAAAAAAAGTTTGTGTTTGTTTGTTGTTATATTAAGCTTTTTGCTTATATTTGCAAAGTTAATGTTAGCCTTGTTTCTAATTAGAAGATCAATGCTAGCCTTGTTTCTTAAATCAAATTTTGTTGTTATGCTAAAAAGATTTAGATTAGTAAACGCATTAATGCTGTTATTAGGTGGTTCATTTTATGTAAATGTTCCGCTTTTTGCAGAAAGTCTGACAGGTATTGGACAGCAGCAGGAAAATTGTAATGGTGTAGTAAAAGATGCTACGGGTGAAACTGTGATTGGTGCTTCTATTATTGTGAAAGGCACTACAAATGGTACAGTGACAGATTTAGATGGTAATTTTACACTGCCTGGTGTTAAGGTTGGTGATGTTATTCAAATCTCTTTTATTGGTTTTCAGACTCAAGAGATAAAATGGAATGGTAAGCCATTGACTGTCATTCTAAAAGAAGATTCTCAAGCTTTGGAAGAAGTTGTTGTTGTGGGTTATGGAACACAGAAGAAAGTAAATCTGACAGGAGCCGTTTCTATGACGGAGGGTGACATGCTGGAAGATCGTCCGATTGCGAACTTGGCTCAAGGTTTACAAGGTGCTATTCCAAACCTGAATATTACTATGCCAAGTGGTAATCCGAATGCAACGGCTACATTTAATGTACGTGGTATTACATCATTAAATGGTGGGTCGGCTTTGATTTTGGTGGATGGAGTCGAAACTAATGATATTTCTTTGTTGAATCCTCAGGATATAGAAAGTGTATCAGTGTTAAAAGATGCTTCTTCTGCAGCTGTATATGGTGCTCGTGCAGCATTTGGTGTGGTACTTATTACAACGAAGAAAGGTAAGAAAGATCAAAAGGTAACAGTTAATTATAATAATAACTTCTCATGGTCTGCTCCGTCACGCCTTCCTGATGGTATTTCTTCTGATAAATGGATTGATGCTGTACAGTTAGCTAATACAAATGCTAGTGGTAGTGGTTATTTTAGTCAAGAATTGGTGGATGCTGTACATGCTTACTGCCAAGATCCAAGTCGCCCTTCAGCTTTTTTGGATGAAACAGGGGCTTTTACAGCTAAAGGTCAGTGGGCTTATGCAGGAAATACCGATTGGTTTGATGAATTTTATAAGAGTGCGGCTTTTATGCAACAGCATAACGCTAGTATTCAAGGTGGTACAGAAAAAAATACTTATTATGCTTCAATCGGCTATAAAGGTCAGGATGGTTTGTTAGCTTATGGCACAGATACTTATAAACGTATCAATATGTCATTTAATTTTACTTCTCAGGTAACTAAATGGCTGGAAATTGGTTTCCGTGCAAAATACAATCGAAGCGAATCAGATGAGCCTAATACACATGCATATATGGGTAGTTCTCCTTATTACGAAGTATATCGTTCGTTCCCATTTATCCCTGTTTATTTGCCGGATGGAAAGAACTTTGCAGCTATGGAAGGTAGTAACTTCAATTATAACTATGCTGGTATCTTGGCTGAAGCAGGACGCTTGAAGAATGTGTATGATGATATTTGGTATACTGGTTCATTTAATATTACTCCTTTGGAAGGACTTTCAATTAAGGGAGATTATACAGGAAACCGTTATTTCCGTACACAGCGTGAGCATTTGAAAACTATTTATCAGTTGAATCCGGATGGTTCACAAACTGCAAAGATGCCTACAAATAAAGCTGGATTGAGAAAGTATGATGATACTTATGAGGCTTTAAATGTATGGGCAGAATATAAGAAACAGATTAAAGATCATTCATTCTCTATAATGGCTGGTTATAACCAGGAACGAAAAAACACAAGTAATATGTATGGTGTAGCAGCCAATTTGTATGTGAACGATTTCCCAATTATTGATATGGCAAAAGACAAGGAAACATTGTCTGAAGAGGCTACTGTATGGGCTGTTCAGGGTGCGTTCTTCCGTTTGAATTATGACTATAAAGGACGTTATCTGGTGGAATTGAACGGACGTTATGACGGTTCTTCAAAATATGCTTCAGGTAGTCAGTGGGGATTCTTCCCTTCAGCTTCATTAGGTTGGCGTGTTTCTGAGGAAAAATTCTTTGAACCGGCACGTAAGATATTTGATAACTTTAAGTTACGTGCATCTATAGGATCTTTGGGAAATCAGGTTACAAATGGAAACTTTGATTATATAGGAACAGTTGGAAGTGAAACATTGAATTATGTGCTTGCAGGAGGTATTCCTTCAGGTATTACACCGGCTACATTAGCTTATAATAATGTGACATGGGAAAAAGTAACAACCGCTAACTTTGGTCTTGACTTGGGGCTGTTGAATAATCGTTTGACCGCTTCTTTCGATTATTATATTCGTTATACAACTGATATGGTGGTTTCAAAAGCTTATCCTAATACAATGGGTACAAGCGGCGGTAAAGAAAATTTGGCAAGTATGAGAACCAATGGATGGGAACTTTCATTGAATTGGAATGATCGTATTAGTGATGTAGCTGGAAGTCCATTGGAATATAATATTGGAATCGGTCTTTCTGATAGTTATTCAACTATTACTAAGTATGACAATCCTACAGGAACATTGAATGATCTTTATGTTGGTAAGCGTTTAGGTGAAATCTGGGGGTATACAACAGATGGCTTTATAATGGATGCGGCAGAAGCTGCTGAACAGTCTAAACGTCAGTCTTATATTTCAAATACATGGATCCCTGGAGATATTCGTTATGCAGACTTAAACGGTGATAACGTTGTAAATGAAGGTGATAGTGAGAAGGGTCCCATCAATACTTTGAGTAATCATGGTGATAAATCTATTATTGGTAATGAGACACCTCGCTATCGTTTTAATATCAATCTTGGATTGAGCTGGAAGAATTTTGATGTGCGTGCTTTATTTGAAGGAGTGTTGAAGCGTGATTTGTGGCTTGGTAATGAGGTGTTCTGGGGATTTAGTGGAGTATGGAACAGTGCTATCAATGATTATCACGTAGATAACTCATGGTCTGAAGATAATCCTAATGCATATTATCCTGTACCTTTGTTTAATAGTGACCGAAGCCGTAAAACGCAAACAAAATATCTGCAAAATGCATCTTATATACGCTTGCGTGACTTGACTATTGGATATACACTTCCGAAAAAATGGTTGGAACCTGTAGGTATTTCTCAATTGAAGATTTTCTTCAGTGGTCAGAATTTGTGGGAAGCTACTGGTTTATATAAGTATGTAGATCCGGATATGACAGGAAATACTTATCAGAAGTCTTCTGATGGAATGGTGGGTACATTGAATTCGGATATGAAGAGTTATCCTTTCTGCCGTTCTTATTCATTTGGTATTAATCTAACGTTCTAAAAGAATTATGAGTATGAAAAAAATATCTATATTAACCGGATGTTTGTTTACAGTGGCGTTGTCTAGTTGTAACTTTTTGGATAGAGAACCATTGGATGCCATTGGAAAAGATCAGTTTTTTGCAATTGCAAATGCAACTGCTTTGGAACAATATTGTAATGATTTTTATCCAAAGTTAATCGTGGGATATGGAGCCCCAAAAAGTTATGACTGGGGTATGCTGGGCGAAGATTTTACAAGTGATGATGTATTGCCATGGGAACGTAATGGAACAAGTTTTGGTCTGGCTACGGTACCTTCTAGTGCAAGTGGTACTCAATGGAATTGGGAGAATATTCGTGCTTGTAATGATTTCCTGGCAAATTATGAAAAATCTCCAGAAAGTGAGGAGGTAAAACAGAAATATGCAGGGATGATACTTTTCTTTAAGACTTGGGATTATTTTAATAAAGTAAAAGCCTATGGGGATGTTCCTTGGTTTGAAAATGTAATGAATCCGGGTGATGAGGAAATGTATAAAGCGCGTGATTCCCGAATCCTAGTAATGGATAATATGTTGAGAGATATTGATCAGGCAATCAGCTGGTTGCCAAAGAAGACCGATGTGACAGTGATTAGTAAGGATGCAGCATTGGCTTTAAAGGCTCGTATGTGTTTGTTTGAAGGAACCTGGCGTAAATATCATGGACTTGAAAATCCTGATAAATTCTTGAAGGAAGCTTATAATGCAGCATGTGAATTAATGAAACCTGAATATGGATATTCTTTATACCAAGGTTCTAGTCCAGCAACGGCATATCATGAATTGTTCTGTTTAGCTGATCAAGCTAATAATCCTGAAGTGATTTTATCAAAAGCGTATAATCCAGAAATAGATAAAGGTAATAATTTGACTCGTCAGATTTTTGTTGGTGAAACTCCTCTTGGTATGAGCAAGAATTGTGCTGATTCTTACTTGTGTGCAACTACGGGTTTGCCTATTTCCTTGTGTAACTGTCCAGGTCATACGGTGCATACAACTTTGATTGCTGAATTAGCTAATCGTGATCCGCGTATGCTTCAGACAACAGCAACTCCAGATGTAAATGATGTGGATCATTGTTATTACATGGGCGGTTTGGCTCCTAATATTGCTTCTGTAACTAATACGGGTAACCCTAGTAGATGTGCAACGGGATATCCGATTGTAAAATTTTATAATGCGGCAGAGTATAGTGCCTCTCATTATCAGGGTACAGAAGATGCTCCAGTTTTCCGTTTGGGTGAAATTATGTTGATTCGAGCTGAAGCTGCAGTAGAATTGGGAACTATCACTCAGACTGATTTGAATGAGACTATCAATAAGTTGCGTGAGCGTGTAGGATTTAATAAAAAGTTAGAATTGGCTGTACCATTTGATGATCCTGTAATAGCAGCTGCTTATCCTAATGTTTCAGGAGATAATGCAAAATTGATTCGAGAAATTCGTCGTGAACGTCGTATTGAGATGTTTGCTGAAGGAGTACGTTATGATGATATTCGTCGTTGGAAATGTGGTAATTTATTGACTGCACCACGTTTAGGTATCATTATAGAAGGAGCTGGATATTCAGAGAAAGATATAGCGGCTTTAAAAGAGACAGTGGGTGTTAATGAAGATGGAGCTTTGACTATTTATGAAAAGCGTTATGTGGGTCAGAGTCCTACTCCGATATTTGAGGATCCGAAACACTATTTGTCGCCAATCCCAACGGATGAAATTGGTAAGGCACCTAATATCAAACAGAATCCTGGTTGGTAAAATTATGACTTTAATTTTATGGTGATCTGATAATAAATTTATATATTTACATTTAAGAAGTTTACCCAAGCATACATTGAAATCGTAAGCTTGGGTAATTTCTTATTAATATGTATCCTAAAATAATTTATAAAATGAAATCCTTGTTATTCCTTTATTTCTGTGTGGCAATGGCCTTTTCAGCCATGGCTTCTTCGGTATCTGACACGTATGTGATTCCTAATCCTCAGCAGATGGTGTGTGGGGGCGGTCATTTTGTGCTTCGTGCACAAGCATCTTTCTCCTGTAACCTGACAGGAGCTGATAAAGACGATTTTGTATCTTATGTAAGTAACTCTCCTTTGTCGCTGACTTATAAGAAGAAAGGAAAGGCTGACATTGTTTTTAAACTTGTCAGTCCGGAAAATGCGAAGATGAAAGAAGAGGCTTACCGCTTGAAAGTGACAAAAAAAGGCATTCAGGCTGAGGCTACTTCAGCTTCGGGGTTGTTTTATGCTTTTCAGTCTATTGTGCAGCTGGCGCGTGAGAGTGGAAATGATACGTATCAGCTTCCTGAAGTGACGATAGAAGATGCTCCTCGCTTTTCGTATCGAGGCATGCACCTGGATGTGTCACGTCATTTCTATACAAAAGAATTTGTCAAGAAACAGATTGATGCGCTGGCACGGTATAAGCTGAACCGTTTCCATTGGCACCTGACGGATGGAGCCGGATGGAGAATTGAAATCAAGAAATATCCGGAACTGACGCGTGAAACGGCCTATCGTCCTTTCCCAGACTGGAAAAGCTGGTGGAACGGCGGACGTACGTATTGCAGACAAGATGCTCCCGGAGCTTCCGGAGGATATTATACGCAGGAAGATGTGAAAGAAATCGTAGAATATGCCCGTCAGCGTCATATCACGGTGATTCCGGAAATTGAAATGCCGGCTCACTCGGAAGAAGTATTGGCCGCTCTTCCGCAACTGGCTTGTGGAGGGGATTTGAAACCTGGTGGAGAATTTTGTCCGGGAAAGGAACTGACTTATGAGTTCCTGACCAATGTATTGAAAGAAGTGATGGAGTTGTTCCCTTCAGAATACATTCATATTGGTGGAGATGAGGCAAGTACCAACCATTGGAAACAATGTCCCGACTGTCAGGCACTCATGAAAGCAGAGGGAATGAAGGAAGAAGGTGAATTGCAGGAATATCTTGTATCCAGAATTGAGAAGTTTTTGAAAGAGAACGGCCGCAAGATGATTGGCTGGGATGAGATTCTGACAGGCGAGCTGGATGAAACTTCTGCTGTAACGGTGTGGCGTGGAGAAGATAAAGGTGCGGAATCGGTAAAAAGAGGATTGCGTACCATCTTGTCACCGGGAGCATATTGCTATTTTGACAGCTACCAGGATGCACCGCGTACGCAGCCGGAAGCCATCGGAGGATACCTCCCGCTGGAAAAGGTTTATTCATACGAACCGGTGACAGAGGCTTTCCCCGTTGATAAACTGGATTGCGTGTGGGGCGTACAAGGAAATGTGTGGACGGAATATATACCGACACCCGAGCATGCTGAATATATGATTTATCCTCGTTTGCTGGCTTTGGCTGAAGTTGCCTGGACAAATCCGGAGCAGAAAGACTGGAAACGTTTCCATGCAGAGGCTTTGCAGGAAGTAAAGGTATTGAACTCAATGGGCTACCATACTTTTGACTTGCAAAATGAGGTGGGTAACCGTCCGGTGGCATTGAGCGTGGATAATCATCTGGCAAAGGGGAAGAAGGTGGAATATGTACGTCCTTATTCGGACTCTTATCCGGCAGGAGGAGAATCGGCATTGACTAACGGCATACATGGCGGTTGGGTATATACCGACCAGCGCTGGCAGGGATTCCTTGGAAAAGGGGCCGATGTGATTGTGGATTTGGAAAAATCACAGCCTATTCAGCAGCTTTCCATTGATTTCATGCAGTTGAGAGGTCCGGGTGTGTTCCTCCCGCAGAAAGTCAGTTTCCTGATTTCAAACGATGGAAAAGAATATACACTTTTGAAAACCATCACTACTACACTGCCCATTACGGACGAACAGTTGACCATTCAGGCGTATGACTGGACAGGTAGCTGTGAGGCTCGTTACGTACGCGTGCAGGCTGATATCAATCCTGAGGCCGGCGGTTTCTTGTTTACTGATGAATTTGTCGTAAAATAATAAATGTCAGGTAGTCGGGAGCACATAGCTGAAGCGCAATAAGCCTATCAGGTAGTGTGCTCCCGCTTGCTGAATGAAATGTAAGGTGGGTTGTATAAATCCGTTGCCTGAACAGGGGATTTTCCATGTAAATTCACTGGCCCATTCGTATGAAGGGGAAAATCGGGCGTAGTCGGTGAACAGTCCGCCTTCTGTTTTTCCACATTGCCAGGTGAGACCTGCGCCGGCATAACTTTTGCATCCTCTGGAGGCACCTGACTGGAATGAACCTTGCAGGAGTGCATGCAGACCGGGAGCAAGACGTTGCTCTGCATATCCCCAAATTATTTTTCTCCTTTCTTTTTCTGTCTTTTGTGGAGTTCCCTCTTCATAGTCCATATACATGCTGCTATGTAGAGCAAAGCCCACATGATAATTGCTGTCATGGTGCTGATAGTTTAGTGAAGTGACACTGAGTATTCCGTCTTGCTGCGGGCAGAACCGGAATACGTTTTCTTTTCCTGCAAACCGGTAGTAACCTTTTCCGTTGTATACCGATGCTTGTAAGGACCATCGTGTGAATTGCAGTTCATAATGCAGTCCGACGGAAGCTACCGGATAATTGGCTATTTGGTAATCGGCGGACAAGGTAGGGAAGATACCACATGAGCTGTTGGTGAATAACGAGGTGGCAGGGGAAGTGAAATAGTCTTCATTCAAGTTCCGGATGCCCAAAAAGAGCGAGGAATGACCGAACTGTTGCTGGACGCCCAATGTAGCGAGGGCAAGCGGATGGTTTTCTTCTTCAATGTTGGAAAAGGTCTGAAAATCATCAGCCAGTGATTCGGTGCGGGTTCTGGCTGTACTGATGGTGGAGGCTTGTAATGTCGTGTGTTTGCCTAATGAATGAGTGAAATCCAGTCTTAGCAGATTAACCCAGTTACTTCCTTGTTTGAAATCGCTTTGTAGTTCTGTGGTGTAGCTTACTTGAAGCTCCTGAGCCAGGCCGCAGTGACAGGACACTGCGGCGAGGGACAGGAACAGTTTCATGAATCTTGTCATAACCATTTGGTAAAACGATGAATATACCAGTTCTTAATTAATTGAGTCAGTATGCAGTAGGACAACAGGATACCGATGAGCCAGGGGAAATAGCTTAATGGCAGTGCTTCCAGTCCGATAGAGCTTCCGAACGGGGTGAAAGGCAGCAGGATACCGATGGCCATAATCAGCAGGGTAAGTCCGGTTACTTGCCAGGAGGCACAGCTTTGTATGAAGGGGACTTTCCGGGTACGTATCATGTGCACAATCAGGGTCTGCGACAGCAAGCCTTCGATAAACCATCCGGATTGGAACAGCGTTTGATGTTCCATGCTTTGGCATCCGAACGCATACCACATCACCAGATAGGTAACGATGTCGAAAATGGAACTGATGGGGCCGATGAATATCATGAAGCGGCTCAAATCGGAGGCATCCCATTTACGTGGTTTCCGGAGGTATTCTGCATCCATCCGGTCGAACGGAATCGTGGTCTGCGAAATATCGTACAGCAGATTTTGAATCAGCAGGTGGATGGGGAGCATGGGCAGGAAGGGAAGGAACGCACTGGCTGCCATTACACTGAACATGTTTCCGAAGTTGGAACTGGCTGTCATCTTGATGTATTTGGTGATGTTGCCAAATGTTTTTCTTCCTTCCAGTACACCGTCTTCCAGTACCATCAGACTTTTCTCCAGCAGGATAATGTCGGCACTTTCTTTGGCAATGTCTACAGCGGAATCTACCGAGATACCGATGTCTGACTGACGCAACGCTGCGGCATCATTGATTCCGTCGCCTAAGAAGCCTACCGTGTGCTGTTGCGCCTGAAGCAGGGTGATGATTTCCGTTTTCTGTATCGGAGTAAGCTTGGAAAATACGGTCGTCTGGTTGACTGCTTTCATTTTTTCCTCTTCACTCATCGTTTCGAAAATGGGGCCTGTCAGGGCATTGTCGGTGCGGATGCCCACTTGGCGGGCGATGGTGCGAACCACTGCGTCATTGTCGCCGGACAGAATCTTGATTTCAATGCCGTGTTCATGCAATTGCTTGATGGCGCTGGCTGCCGATTGCTTGGGAGGATCCAGGAAAGCCAGATACCCAATCAGTACCATGTCTTTCTCGTCCTCGATACGGAAATCGCAAGTTTTGTCCAGGTAGCTTTTGTGGGCTACGGCAATGACACGCATGCCTTGCTTGTTCATCTGCTCAATGATGTCGCGTGCCTTGTTTTTCAGTTCGATGGTCATGGGGTGCACCTCTCCATCAAATTCAGCATGCGAGCAGATGTCCAGCATTTCCTCTACGGCTCCTTTGGTAATAATCTGTCGTTTTCCTTGACGGTTTTCTACCACTACCGACATTCTTCGCCGGGTAAAATCAAACGGGATTTCATCTACCTTTGTATAATTATCCTTCAGGTATTCCAAAGACAAGTCTTTTACGTGCGACAGAATGGCTTTGTCCATCAGGTTCTTTAATCCGGTCTGGAAGAAACTGTTGAAATAAGCGTGGCGTAGGATACGTCGGCTTTCATCGTTGCTTCCATCGGCGTTGATGTACTTTTCCAATACAATCTGGTCGCAGGTAAGGGTACCGGTTTTGTCCGTGCAGAGAATGTTCATCGCCCCGAAGTTCTGAATGGCATTCAGGTCTTTTACAATGGTTTTCTTCTTTGACATGGCTACGGCACCTTTGGCCAGGTTGGCAGTAACAATCATCGGGAGCATTTCAGGAGTAAGTCCTACAGCTACCGATACGGCAAAGATAAATGCTTCCAGCCAGTCGCCTTTAGTCACACCGTTTACCAGGAAAACGAACGGAATCATGATGAGCATGAATCGTATCAGCAGGAAACTGACTTTGCTGATTCCCTTGTCGAAAGCTGTAGCGGCACGGTGTCCGGCAATGCTGCGGGCAATGGTGCCCAAATACGTACTGTTGCCGGTTGCAAACACGATACCGGTAGCAGATCCGCTGACTACATTAGACCCCATGAAGCAGATGTTTTCCAGCTCAATTACACTTCCTTTGCTGTGCTTGTTTCCTTTGGCCTCCGGACGTTTTTCTATCGGGTCTGATTCTCCCGTCAGGGAAGACTGGCTTACAAACAAGTCTTTTGCTTCAATGATACGTATGTCGGCAGGAATCATGTCTCCTGCAGCAATCATGACAATATCTCCAGGAACGAGGTCGGTTATGTTGATTTCTTCGTCCTGGTTACCGGCTCGTTTTACGTAACAGGTATTGGTCACCATTTTCAGTAAAGCTTCACTGGAGGCATTGGCTTTCCACTCTTGCCAGAAACGCAGTATGCTGCTGGCAATAACCATGGTCAGGATGATTATAATGGCTGTCCAGTCCTGTTCACCTGGGTTGGCCAACAGTACGTCGAGTACAAAAGAAATGATGACCAGCGCCGTGAGTACGCCGATAAAAGGATTGATAAAAGCTTTGATGAAAGTCGATACGGGATTCTTTTTCTGCTCATGTTCCACTTCGTTCTTCCCATAGAGAGACTGCCTGGCTTCCACTTCTTCTTGTGTAAGTCCGATACGGCTTGTCTGGAAATAGCTGAAAACTGTACCCAGTGTCTGACTTGCTGCTAAAAATACCTTTTCGCCATTAAAGGTGAATGTGGTGCTACTTTTTCTTTTCTTCCACATGATCATTAAAATTCATAGGGTGATTACTATGTTTTCTTTTCACGTGGCAAAAGTAGGCAATACCCCCAATAGAGGCTGTTAGAGAAATATTAGAGTGGTATTAGAAAACTATTAGAATTTGTGAGACTAATTTCCTAATACCACTCTGATGGAGTTTATTTTTCTTTGAATGGATGTGCCAAAAGATTAAATGTGAGGAAGTTCGATGATGAAGGTCGTTCCTTCTCCTTGTTTTGAATGTACGGCTATACTGCCCTGATGCAGGGTGATGATTTTCTGTGCAAGCGCCATCCCGATGCCGTGTCCTTCCGTATGCTGTTCCTGCTCTCCGCGGTAGAACAAGGTGAAAATCTTTTCTTTTTCTGCATCCGACATGCCAATTCCGTCATCCGACAGGCGGATAATGGTCCATTTATCCCAGTAGGAAATCTGGATGAAAGAAGATTTGTCGTCCGAATACTAGCAGTTATTCTCAATCAAGTTAGCAAAGGCGATGTTCAGCAGGTAGTCATTACCCATGATGGTAATCATTCGGTCGTCTTCCGCATCTTCCTGTTCAAAAATCAGTTCGATATGGTATTCCGGATGGGCACGAAGAATGATTTCCCGTGTATCAAGTAATAATTCATCCAACCGGATTTCATGCATCTTGATTTGTTCTTTCTGGTAATCTGCTTTGGCCAAATTAAGCAGTCCGTCAATCAGTTTTGTCATTCGTCGGGCATCCTGTAGCACGTTCTGCATGGCTTGGCGATATTGTGCTTCTGTACGGTCCTTCTGCAGACACAAATCCAGTTCCGCAATGAGGGCAGCCAGCGGGGTTCTCATTTCGTGAGACACGTTGCTGACAAACATTTTCTGGGAGTTGAATGAAATTTCAAGTCGCTCCAGTAGTTTATTGAAGGCCTGGCTTAATTCTCCTAATTCGTCTTTCTCGTTTCTTACAGGCAGACGCTGGTCAATACGCGAAGCGGTAATCGTTTCTGCTTCTTTTACGATTTCCCGGATAGGTTTTAAGGATGCCCGAACCAGGAAATAGCAGGTAATAAATAAAAGCAGGAGACCGATAAAGAACAGGATGACCAGTGTTTTCTGAAGTTCCAGCAGGTTGGTGTGTCCGTAACCGTCGTAAGCTGCGGCCGTCACAATATAAGTCTGTCCGTTGAAAGGATAAACCATCCCGACGGCCTGGTATTTCCCGATATAAAATTCAATTTCTTTTTGTTGGAGAATTTGGGCAATCATTTCCGGATTCTCTTTGACAATATCATTGTCGATGGCGTCGTGGTAGAGCATGTGAAAGTCTGTGGTATATACAGCCACTTCTACCTCATTAATAAACTCCTTATTATTCAGGTAGATAGATTGCATGATGTCGGCATCTACCTGGTTTTGTAGGAACAGATGTACTTTGGTGACAGCTTCACTCTTCAGGTTATGGAAGAAGGTATTGCTTCGGATATGCTCGCTGACCAGATAAATTAAGGTCATGCAAAGCAGAAATACCACAGCTATGACTCCGGTATTTTTGAGCGTAAGTGCGGTTTTAATTTTCATGGCTTTTCGTCAGTAAGAATAAATCCGATTCCTGGTTTAGTGTGAATCAGTTTGGTTTCAAAGTCCTTGTCTATTTTTTTGCGCAGGTAATTGATGTACACATCGATAAAGTTGGTACCGGTATCGAAGTGGGTATTCCAGACTTTTTCGGCAATTTCTATCCGGCTGATGACCCGTTCTGCATTCTGCACCATGTAAGTAAGCAGGTTGTATTCTTTCGGAGATAGGCGGATGAGGCTACCTTGGCGCATCACTTCCCTGCGGTTGGTATCAATCTGCAAGTCTTTGTAGGTAAGTTTCTCGGGAGCCACGACAGATACAGTTGCTTCTGCTTTTCTTTTCAGAAGTACTTTAATGCGTGCGTTCAGTTCCCGGAAGTCGAAAGGTTTTACCATGTAGTCATCTGCACCTGCATCAAATCCGTCGAGTTTGTCGTCGGTTGAGCCCAAAGCTGTCAGCATAAGTACGGGAATATGCGGATTCGACTTGCGTATCTCTTTGCAGAGTTCAAAGCCATCCAGTTTGGGAAGAATAATATCCGAAATAACCAGCTGAAAAGAGTGGGATTGGAACAGACGAAGTCCCATGGCTCCATCGTATGCCACCATGGTGTGATAGCCATTTTCTTCCAGTCCGGTTTTTAGCAAATCGGCTACTCGTTTATCGTCTTCTATGATTAAAATACTGTACATAATAATAAATTGAATAAGTCAGACAAGGTCTGTTTTTATATTTAATCAGGGAAAAGTCAAGTGGAGTAGAAAAGAAAAAGTGGAGCATACAGAATTATCAGAATGGTTTTATATGATATTATGGTGGCTTATAATGTACTGACAATTAGGTGATTCTGTAATTTACTATTCTCTTCTACACTCTTTTGATTTCATATACTATCAAAAAAGGGGGGAGTGTTAAATGACATTACTCCCCCCAAAAAACTTTACTTATCTTTGTCTTGCAATTGAACTTTAAGTGTGTATGAAAAGAGGTTATCTGATTTCAAAACATAGTAGGGTAAAATAACTTTATGTTAATGTTTGGGAAGTTTCATATTATTGAAGTTTTAAATGTTGAGTGCAACCAAAATAGTCCTATATATTGGTCGTACAAAGTTTACAAAAATAATTGAAATCCCCAAATTGAAGGTTCTATGTTTAATTTATCATAAGGTGAGATGTTGTTATTTTTAGATTCTTTGTTAGTATTAAGGTTGATGTATCTATGGTTTTAATGAATCATAAAAATTCATGTGTAAATTCTTTGAGTCTATGGTTCATCAGCTTCGTACGGAATTTATGCGATACTTATGGGCAATATAACTCTTTTCAATGCAGTGAGGTGGTTCATTGCTAAAAATCCTTTTAGTAATAAATAAATGTCTGAAGATGATAAAAGTTAGTTTTAATGCTAGAGCGTATGTCCTGAAAAATGGGCAATTAATGATTAGAGTAAGATGGAATAGCAAGAAGAATGAGGTGGCTTTTTCTGTAGGTTATACTATTGATCCAACAAAATGGGATTCTACTAAACAACTAGTAAAAGCCAATAGTACTCACCGTATTAATGGAAAGACCGTGTATGCACGTGAAATCAATAATACAATTCGTACTGTCTTAGGGTGTATTGAAGAAGTTTTTACTGAGTATTCACTTCGTAATGAAATACCGGGTAATGCAGACTTGAAAGAATTGGTAAATGAGAAGCTGGGAAGAAACAAGCCTAAAGTTGTTGAAAATGATAAAGAAAAGACATTGAAGGATATTTTTAAGGAGTTTTTATCTACAAGAGCTTTGGAAGGGAATTGGAGTAAAGAAGCTGAATACAAATATGAGCAAATGTGGCAACAACTGACGAGCTGTGATGAAGCAATTGAATTAGATGCTTTGGATAAGAATAAGATGATTCAACTTACTAACTGGTATATTGATAATGATTATTGTAACCGTACCATTGTAAAGCAGTTTAGAATTTTGAAATCTTTTCTTCGCTGGATTTCTAAAAATGGATATGTAATACAACCTGGTGTGCTGGAGTTTAAACCTAAATTAAAGGTTATTCCCAAAGTTGTAACTTTCCTCAAATACAAGGAGCTGATGCACTTTTTTGAATATGAGTTTCCAAAAGAGAAGGAATATCTGTCAAAGGCTCGTGATATGTTCTGCTTTATGGCTTTCACTTCATTAAGATATTCTGACTTGGCTAAACTAAGACCAAGCAATGTAATTGACGGTTATTTGGATTTCTGTACCGAAAAAACAGATGATAAACTTCGTATCGCTCTAAACGAACACGCTCAAAAGATTATTGATAAGTACGCTTGGTATAAAGGTGATACTATTTTTCCGGTACCATCAAATCAGAAACTGAATGATTACCTGAAAGAAGCTGCGAAATTAGCTGGGCTAGACAGAGAAATAACACAGGTATATTTCAAAGGTAACACTCGGCATGAAGATACCTATAAATTTTGGGAACAGATAAGCTGTCACGATGCCAGAAGAACCTTTGTATGTTGTTCTTTAGCTCTTGGCATTCCTCCCAGTGTAGTGATGAGCTGCACGGGACATTCGGATTATGAGAGTATGAAACCTTATATTGAAGTAGCGGATGAAACTCAGAAAATGGAGATGGACAAATGGAATACCCATCAATATAAGTCGAGTATTATTGAGAAGCTTGATAAAATGGATTCTGAACAGTTAAAAAAACTTTTTGAGTATGTGAAGGAAATAGCTTGAAGATAAATTCTTATATTTAGAGCAGTATTCGGTAGGTTGATTATCGGGTACTGCTTTTTTTGTTTAATCTTTAAATAACTAAATATGGAAACGAAGCAACTTCCCAAATTTGTCGATATTGTAATTGATGGAGTCAATCAATATCAAATACACAAAACAAGTGAAATAAAAGATAAAATAAATAATGAAATACCCCAAGAGTTAATTTCGTATGTTAATGAACATGAATCGGAATTAAAAGAACTGCAAAATTTTGGAGTAGATATTGATAAAATAGAAATACTCAAATCTCTAGATTTACTTTCCATAAAGGATTTTTGGGAACTTAAAACCAAGATATCTTCTTCAAAAGAGATTTATAAAGACTTGTACCCTTTAAATGCAAGAGTTATAACCCTGTTAATATTAACACAAACCTCAGACTTACTTTCTTACAGCGAAAAAGATTTCAAAGCTGAATGTATATATTATGCAGACCAAAAAGAAAACCAAAAGATTATAACGGATATATGGAAGGGACAAGCTGCTTTAAATAACTTAGGTTTAGTGAATTTTTTTGATTATGATTTTGAAGTATTTGAGGAATTATCAAATATTATAAAATCAGTGGTTAGTGAATTGGAGAAATTACATATTAATCCTATTAAATTATTAAAAGGCATAGGAATGGATGATAAAATAATTGAGTTATTTTTAAGTGGTAAACAAGAGGATTGGGAAATATTCAAAAAATTAGACATAGAATTACCAGAAAACATAAGTCTCAAAAATTTGTTGGCTATAACAATATTTATACAGCTATATCATAAGATAAAGTCTAAAGAGGTTGAAATCCCTAACAATCTTATACCCGATGATATTCAAGAAGTTACTATATCTTATAGTATATTTGATAAAGTTTATCAAATAGAAAAGGAGAAGCATCCTGATGATTACAATATATGGAAAAACTATATAGATGATAATTGGATTATTGGAAGTGAAATAAAAGACCTAGGCGTTGGTTTTTTATATACTTTAACAATGATTGATGATTGTTACACCGATATATTGAACAGATATTTTGACATTATATATAATACCAATTATAGTGAAGCATACCGAGCGGATGTTATAAAAATCTTAAAAAATGAAGAATATGCGGCTATACTTCCATATTATGGAGAATATTGTAAGAAACATAATATCTCACCATATAAATATTATTATTTAGGTGATATATCCGAAAAACATGAAGAAATTAGTAGTTTGTCAAATATAAATGAAAAATCGGATGAATCAGAGGGTACAGATATTAATAGATTAAGTATGCCCCAAAATTTTAATAACAGCAAAATTGATAAATTATCACGTTTATTAGCTGCTTCAGGATTAATTGAGGCAAAAGAAAGGGAGTATTTATCTTATTTCTTAGGAAGTGGCAATACTGCTTTGAAAAAAAGTGAACCAATCACTTGGTTAGGAACACGATATAGTTTAAAATACTTTATAGACAAATTATATTATAATGGCAAACAGTCTAACAGATGGAAATCTGTTGCTAATATATTTAAAGTATCAACTCAAGGAACCTATAAGAAGTTGGCATATTTATCATATACTAATCTATCGAAAAATGACTATGAACAAAAGGTAGATGAAAAAACGAAGAAATTAATAGATGAGTGTATAGATAAAGCACTTAATTCAACTACATAAATTAGAGTTCAATTAGAGTCTGATTAGAATAAGGAAGATAAATTCTAATTTATTGATAATAAGCCTTCTATGTATTTTTACATGGAGGGCTTTTTCTATAAGTTTGCATCGTAAAAAAAAAAGAAGTATATAATGGAAAGAAAAAAAACATTTGGACTATTATCTGATAAGGTAATAGACACTAAAGGTGAAGAACTGGAAAAGTTCTTACAGAAAGAGAAGGTAGAAAAGGAAAAGGAAGCAAACCAAGTTTCTACAACTGATTATCTGAATCTTCCACGGATGGCTTTTGGTATTAAAGGACTTGCAGGAATATTAAAGGTATCGACGAGTACAATAGCGAGATGGAGAGCGGAAGGAATTCTGGACGATGTAACCTTCAATAAGGGAAAATATATATCGTTTGATGTCTATGGTGTACTCGAGATACTCCGAGAGAGCAATCATAAAACTAAGTTTAACCGTAAACAAGCGTAAATTATGAGTACAGTTCAGAAGGAGTTGCGAAAGATGGCAGGAAAATTATCCCATGCTGATATTAAAGTCATATCAGGCGTTTCTGAAAGCTAACCCTTTAAAAGCAAATCAGGATGAAGAAAACGTATAGTGAATGGATTACGGGAGATTATATATTCTGTCTCCCGGCAAATCCCAAAGTAGATATGACGATGATTGGCTCTTATCGTTGTAATCTTAAAGTCCATAATGGAGAGGTGATGTTGGAAGCTGTTTCTGCTGAGGTATTTATCAGGAGGGGGTATAAAGCTATTGACCCTAATGGTATTTCTGTAACTCTCTTGGATTCTGATTTATCCCAAAAGCTAGTTATCATTGATGACTTGAACTTATACTTTGCACTTCAACAAGAAACACAGCTGGAAGATAATAACGTCATAGTTGAAATTCTTGATGATTTGCCAAGAACTAAGAGATGGAGTTTTTAATTTTTAAATATTTTAAATTATGGAAGAAATTTTATCAACTTTTTGAATTTGATGGCTGATAGAGTAGCCAATAGAGTTACTGAGCAAATGAAACATATGTTTGACAGTAATAAACAGGAAAGTTCTAGTATGAAACTATACACGGTAAATCAGGTTTGTGATATGCTACACATATCTAAATCTAAACTCTATCGACATAAAAAGGAAGGGCGATTAGGTCCTGTTAGTTATACAGGTCGTAATCCTTTATTTAGTCAAGCGTCTATAGACAACTATTTAAATAGTTTTTTTATTAATGGATAATAACAACCAAAATCCTGTGACTGAAAATACAGAGCAGGTAAACACTTACACAGTGGAGGGACAAGCAATTCTTGGTTCAATGGAACCACAGGCAAGCATTACATCTGATAGTAATTGTGATGCACAATCCAATTATACAGACAGTGTCCCACTTGATAAATGTTTATGTGGGACATATGTAACTGGGACAAGAACTGGGACAAGAACTGCTAATCCCAACCTTAAAGAATGGGATGGAAAGCCGTTAAAAGAGGGTGTCGTATATCACAGAAATGAAATGTTGGGTTTACTAGAATGTACAATTCTAGAAAACCGTGATGCTCAAAGCCGTGCAAAGGACTGGCAGAAGATATGTAGGGAAAACGGAATGACTAATCCTGCATTGTATGCTAATGCAGAAATCGCTAAAAAAGCAGGTCTTACTCCAGCAATATTCCTAAATGATACAAAGGAATTGTGGTCAATACCAGATCATTTAGTCGGACATTATTATATACGTTTAGATGGTAACGGACGTGCAGCTGGTCATGACCTAGATCTTAAAGAAGCCACAAAGAATCCATCATATACTCCGTTTGACTATGAATTCGTTTTTAAAAAATATGATGACCCGAATTTATTATATAAACAGTATATATCAGCTAATCTTGATGTCAAGAAGACTACCAAGTCAGAATTACTTAGTTATTCCTTATGTCGTAACAAAGGATCAAACTTAAATAATTATTATACAATGATGGGAAAAGGATTTGTGGCTAAATCCTCATCATATTATAATTTTGGACGAGAACTGACCAAGGAGGATGTTAAAAAGGCTAGTAAAGGACAAGATATTACAGTAGAACAGGAACTGGTTGATTGTATGGATACGTTACTGAAAACCTATAGTAAGGTCTTCTCTGGTAACGCATCTGCAAAGATACTAAAAGGTGTTCCACTTGCCAGATGGAGCTGTGAGACCTTAAAAAAAGCTGATGATATGAAAGCTATGGCAGATAAAATCTCAGATAAATTCTCAAAGATGTTGCCAGAACAGCTTACAAAACTTCAAGATGCAAAGGGAGTCAAAGGCGACAGAACCAAGACAACAGAGATTATTCTAATAGGTATATTCAATGAAATTCTGAATAACTAATCATTAACTAACGGAAGGTAGTTTTGTGTACTACCTTCCATAAAAACAAGAACCTAGTATGAATATTGAAACATGTACATTAAGATGTATCCTAAATAACCCCGAAAACTACTCTGAAGAAGAGAAAATCTTCGGTGATTACATACATCAGGGAGAACTAGCTGTGGTTAGCGGTGATACTAACTCAGGAAAGACGCTTCTTGCCAGTGATATTGCTTTAGCTAATAATGATAACCTATGTTATTGGGATGAACAAATGAACAATAAACAGCGAAAAGCGATTATCATTGACGGAGAACATAACGATTCTCAGATAGCCAGAAGGTATGAACATCTTTTGACATGTACATCTGGTGATCTGATAAGAGGACGATTCACTGAGACTGAATATGACGACTGTATTGAAGATAAGTTACTTGCCATTGAGAAACTGATACGGAAGAATAGTGATGCAAAACTACTTATCGTTGATAACTTGATGTGTATGTTGAATAACGGTAACTCTGTAAGACAAGCTCAACAGTTCATACAGGGTCTAAAAAGAATAAAGGAAATGAATGATTTGACTATAATTCTAGTCGCTCATTTAAGCAAACGTAACAGCAAAAATCCTATTGAGATTAAAGACATCTTCGGAAGTTCTGTTATCACTAACTATGCAGACAGTATTATTGCTGTTGGGAACACCTGTGAAGGAGACCATATAAAGTATCTGAAGCAGCTGAAATCCAGAAGTTCAATTAAAATGTCTGAGGTAGCAGTCTTGGAAATTGTTGAAGAGCCATATCTGCATTTTGAATTTCGTGAGTATGATATGGAAGAGAACCTCCTCCCTAAAAAGGTTGTAAGTCGTAGCTCCATTTCACTATCAATGGGTGAAATGATATATAAGCTTAGAGAAGAAGGACTAACTGTTAGAAGCATTGCAGAGCAATTAAATCTATCAAAAAGTGCGGTTGGTCGCTTTCTGAAAAACTAATCCCATTAACAAAACTTGAACTGATAATTAATACTTGGCACCAGTTTTAGTTATCATTTTGATGGGGCAGAAAGAACTAAAATTCTTCCTGTCAAGCCCACTCTGTATCCTATGGATTCCATTTGTAAGGTGTCAGAGATAATTAAAAATTAATAAACAATTTAATGTGTAAATTATGAGCAAAATAAAATTATTTTTTAAGAATGACAAAAAAATAACAGGTAGAACCTCTAAGAAATATCCTAAACAACTTCAAACTGATGAAACTGTTTATGGTATTGAAGTTGAATCAGGTACCATGACTCGTGTTGTAAAGATTGATAAACCGGACAATAATCATTCACATCTTTACTTTATTACTAAAAAATCAGTCAGACTACCCAAGGATAAAGAAATTTACAGATTCTTTCTGGCTTTAGATGATCGCATGTACATTGATTCATACGATTTCTTTGCTTTTGATACACGTAATCTATCGGTAAGTCAGATTTCTATAATGGAAGAAGGCTTATGCTGGTATCTGATGAATGAAGATACGGATGATGATGAGTACATTGATCTGGATATTTTGGAGGAAGTGACTCGAAAGCACTTTAATCTTGATGAGAAAGTTGAACTTATGGAGTATTTTGAAGTGGAGGAACTAGTATGGTAAAACGAAACTATCAATCACCTAAAAACATTAACGGTAGATCCATGAGATATAGCCCTAAATATAATGTTTGGAGTAATCAGGAGTACAATAATAAAAAGAAGTCTGATATTGATGAACTAACGAAAAAGCTGAATCCAAATAAACCATTTATATGATTAACTAACTGAATTTATTAATCCGGGGTAAGGGGTATGAGTATATACATAATACCCTTTGGGTGGAATAAAAAATCTCCAAAGACTTCAAAAACCTTTTATAAAAGATATAATCCCCTAAATAAAATGTTCCATTATCCTATCGGTTATGTATAATCCCTAACCTCTTACCCCTAATATTTGAGAATTATATGAAGAAAATAACAATAAAAGTACCACTAGGTATTAAATATATATCTGAATTTAAAGATTTATATAATAATATTCCTACCAATGGTCATTACATACTTAACAAGAAGGTATGTGGTTGTGGAGCTACAGAGTTATACCTTGGCTGTGATAAGAAATGTATATTGGCAAGTCCTAGAAAGAATCTGCTCTACAATAAATACAGTCAACATCTTTCTGATAATTTCCATCTTTTCAGGTATAACGGAGATAAGGACAAGTATTTCTCCAATGGTTCAATAAGCTCAAGTGAAACAGTAACATACAAGGAGAACCTGAGAGACTATATAAAGAATGGTGGAACTAAGATTCTTACTACTTATGATTCCATAAAACATATTCGTGAAATACTGATAGAACTGGGAGAGAATCTTGAAGAATGGGAAGTTACAGTGGATGAATTTCAGGTTATGTTCTATGACTGTCATTTTAAAGCAACCACGGAATATGAATTCTATAAGCACTTACAAGGTTTTCCCAATGTAGTATTCCTTTCAGCTACACCGTTCTTGGAGGAATATCTGGACCAGCTTGATTTCTTTAAGAGTATGACCATGTATGAACTTGAGTGGCCTAGGACTATGGTAGAGAAGCCGAAAGTAAATATGACCAAGACCTCAAAAACCATAACAAAGCTATGTGAAGGTATCATAGACAAATACAGGAATGGTAAAGGAGAAACTACTCTTGTTGATGGAAAAGAATACAGGTCTAAAGAAGCGATTCTATATATCAACAGTGTAAAGGATATAGTAAAGGTTATTAAAACTCTGAACATTAAGCCGGAAGAAGTGAATATAATCTGTTCCTCCACCCCTGAGAATATAGGTAAACTGAAGGAACTGTCTAAAGCTGTGGGAATGGAGTATAAGATTGGTGATATTCCTGGGAAAGGTGATACCCATAAGATGTTTACTTTCTGTACCTCTACCGTATATGTTGGAGCTGACTTTTATTCAGACAACGCTTACACCTATATCTTCGCCAATCCTAAAGTTGAAAGTCTTACCATAGATGTTTCAGTGGATATTCAACAGATTATCGGACGGCAGAGACTAGATTCCAATCCATTCAAGAACATGGCTACCTTATACTTCAATACAAAAAAATCTGATATGACAGAAGAAGCTTTCAATGAAAGTATAAGGCTGAAAAACGAAAAGACAAATAGACAGATAGAAAACTTTAACTCAGCACCACACAAAGAAGAATTCATAGAAGGACTGAATAAGAAGCCGAACCACAAGGAAAACTACTGCTGCATCAGTAAGGATAAAAATGGTAATCAGGTAATTGAAAAGAACATACTCATTGAACTTGCAGACAGAAGAGCTTGGGAAATTTCAAATAAGATATTCAACAATGATTTTTCTATGTTTACAGCCTTGAGTGTTAATATGAATGTTACAAAAGATACAGACAGTGACGATTCTGAAGTTAAGGCTATATTTCGGGAATGGAATGAAATGAAAAGCTTTAAGGATCGGGCCTTTTTCTATTGTGAAGCCTGTAAAGATATACCTGAAGTTCTTGATAAATGTTCTTTCATACCGACTAAATATAAGGAATACTACGAAGCTTTAGGAGAAGAAGGTATGAAGGAACTTGGGTGGAGAGAGGATTATATAAAGAACGCCATTGCCCCTATCCCCTTCGAGCAGAGACCGAATGACAAGATTATGGAGAGACTTAGGGCTAAACTTGAGATAGGAAAGTTCTATACAAAGACTGAGATTAAGGAACTACTATGCAATATCTTTAAAGAACTGGAACTTAAAGGTAAACCAAGTGCTTCAGATATTTCCTTTTATATCGATTGTGAAGAAAAATCAAAAAGGATGGATGGTAAAAAAGTTGTAGGATATCAAGTTATTTCACACTACAAGAAAAGAGTTAGCCTGTTCAAGAGAATTACTGATGTCAAGAATCCTATAGACTATAACTTGGATGATATTCTGGAAATAATAAGAACAGGTACCGAGTTCGACCTGAAGAAAAAAGTTCAGGATGTCAGGAACGCTAAGGATAAGGATGAAAAGGATAGCATGAAAATAAGAATCCCGGCTGCTACAGTGAATGGAACCTTCGAGAGCAAGAATAAAAACCGTCTCTTGGTTTATTCCTCCTATACAGCTCTTGACTTCGACCACATACCAGAGGATGAAATGCAGGACTTCATAGACAACCTTAAGAAATCTCCCCATGTTTATGCCGGTTTCAGGACTTCCAGCGGTGAAGGATATAAAGCTATCATCCTACATGATAACCTCGAACCTCTCTATCATGATGACCTTTATGAGCAGCTCTTGGAGTATTATAATTGTGAGGTTAAGGATACATCAACGAGAGACTTAGCAAGAGGGAATTATCTTTCTTATGACCCTGACTTATGGATAAACGCTGATGCTGTACCTTTCCATTTTGTTCCTTCAACTTCAGAACCTAAAACTGTAGTAATGAAAACTGAGACTGTAATAAAAACTGAGGCAGGTGAGGAAATTCTTGTACAGGATGATGATGAAGCTTCAGGTTTTCTTCTAAAGCTGAGAAAACAGGTCATATCAGACGAAACCATTATCAAGTTTCTGAAGGGTATATGGACTGGAAAAGCTATCGGTCAGGGAAGAAATAATGCTGCTATGTCCTACGCTGGTGTACTTTGTAAAGCTGGAATTGAGAAGAATAAAGCTAAAGAACTGATTGAAGAACTTATACCAGGGTTTGATATCTCAGAGATTATAAGATATGCTTATTCTCACAATATATACGGTTGTGAAAGGAGAAGGTATATCAGAAAGAAGAAGGATTAATACATAAAAACTTACAATATGAAAAAAAGCGATATTTTAGCGATTATAATAAAAAGAATAACTGAAGATAAAAACACTTACGATGATAAGTTTAAAGACTATTATAAGGTTTGTTATTATATATATACAGTATCTCAGAATTCGGGCTTTCCGTTTGTTTCTATGGATGGAAAAATCTATGTTTATACAGGAACACATCTGGAGGAAGTGGATGGGAATGAGCTTATGATGTTTCTGAAATTCTCATTCCAAAAGCTTTCCGGGGATTCAGTATATTGTGGAAAGAAAGAGCTTATAAACGGTCTTACAGCTCAATTCCCCTATACTGTGATGGGATTGAATGTGAAACAGGCTGAGGATAAAATAAACTTCGGAAATGGGACTCTCGACCTGAAGACTGGAAATCTCTGTAAACATAACTGGGCTGATTACTTCAGATACGTCCTTCCTTATAATTATGATAAGAACGCCTCCTGTCCGATGTTTATGAAGTATCTGAATGAAGTCATGCCAGAGAAGGAAGCTCAGGATGTACTTTCAGAATATGTAGGGTGGTTATTCATGCCTGGACTTAAACTGGAAAAAATTCTGTTCCTCTATGGTTCCGGCTGTAATGGAAAATCTGTCTTTATTGATATTGTAGAAGCGTTATTGGGTAAGGAAAATATATCACATGAATCCTTGTCTGATCTATGTGGTGAATATGGATCTAACAGCAGGTCAAACTTGGCTGGAAAGATACTAAATACCTGTTCAGACGTTGCTCCAAATGCTTTTGCTGGTGACCTCTTCAAAAGGATAGCCAGTGGAGAACCGATAAGTGCCAAGATTCTTTATAAGGATGTTACAACTCTTACCGATTATGCTAAAATGATATTCTGTCTTAACGAACTTCCTAAAACAAATGATACTTCTAACGGATTTTACAGAAGATTCTTGATAGCTCCCTTCAACGTCCAGATTCCCAAAAACAAAATCAACCCTAATCTGGCAAAGGACATTATCTCCCATGAACTCCCTGGGATTATGAACTGGGTATTGGAAGGCAGGGAAAGGCTGAGAATGAATGGAAAGTTTACAGATTCTCCTGTAATGAATAAGATACTGGAAGAATATCGACAAAAGGGTAGTAAAAAAATACACAAGCTTTTTCTTCCTCCATTCTAAGCAGATTCTCAAGAGTAATGTTATTATTCAATATCATACTCAGGCAATATAACCATATATTCTTATTTAATTGTTGTTGATTAACCTAAAGTCTTCGTGAGAAGATGATGGTTTGTTATGTTTCTCAAAAGGAGGGCAAAATGCCCTCCTTTTTTTAACAAAGACAATAAAAGTGTAGTTCTTACTTAGATGAAATATTCCGGGACATTAAATCTCAACTTTATAAATATAACTTATGTTTATAGAATATGTTTACTTTTTGTGATTGAAGTTCTTATTTTCATAATTATTTTAGCGTTTGGTATTCAGGTAAAGCCAAATTATTATGAATAATATGAAATGCTGTTTTAAAAATTTAGTAGCAAGATAAAGGTTTCTTGCAACTCCTTTTTCGGATATATTCATAATCACGGCAATTTCTTTAATTGACAATCCTTTTTTCTTGTTTAATATAAATGTTAGTTTTTGTTTTTCGGGTAATAAGTCAATTAGTTTATCCAAGTATAAAGCTAGGTCTTTTGCTTCAAGATCTTGCTCCATCTCGTTAGATGCTTCTTCTGCCAATTTTAGAGTTTCTTTTAGTTTTAACTCATTCATTGACTTCCTTGTTTTATTAAAGATTAAATTTCTTGTGATTATAAATAACAACCCGTCTATCTCATTCTCTTCTTTTAGACTTTTTCTTATTTCCCATAATTTTATGAAGACTTCTTGAACCACTTCTTCTCTTTCATAATTATCAGCATAAATAAAAGATTTGTCATAAATATCTTTTCCTCTCTTATAGAAAAGAGAAGATAATACATCTGCACGCATAATAACGGACGGATGGCACATAGGGTTCCCTGATAATAGATTACAAACTATAGCATCATGAGTTGTCTCCAGTTGATAAATATTAGTCTCTTTTCCAAATGTCTGGAACCAACATCCACTTACTGCGATTTCTGGATTAGTTTCCATAAAATTAAATTGTTTCTGCAAACGTTCAGGTAACATTTTATCGTCCGAATCCATTCGTACAATATATTTACCTTTAGCCAAACGCATTCCATGATTTAGAGATACAATGTAATCATGTTCAAGAGTCTGTAGTTTTATTCTTTTGTCTTGATATCTTTTAACAATTTCAAGGCTATTATCTGTAGAGCCATCATCAATAATGATAAATTCAAAATCATCAAAAGTTTGATTTAATATACTCCTAATAGATTCATGCAAGTAAAAAGATGAATTATAAACGGGCATCACAATACTGATCTTGGGGTACATATTCCTTATATCTTACAATTATGGTAATGATGATTCTACAGATACGCGCTCCTATTAGTCTGCAATTCTTTACATTGCTTCTTATTTACCTTCAATCCCTGCAAGTTAACATGACTATTACCTTTTGTCATACAGTCGAACACATCCGTTTCTCCTTTTAGGGTTAACTGGCTACCCGCTCCAGCCGATACTTGCAGATATTTTGCCTTTACGTTCATCGCTCCCTTGGAACCGGCAGCCAACGACACACTGAGTGAATCAACTGCAAACGGCTTGTCTGTCTTCAGTTCAGAATAAATCATGCTGATTCGGCGAATATCATTCGTATAGAGACGCACTATCCCTTTCGGCATCGGTCCATTCGCATCCTTAAGCGTGAACGACAGTGTCCCGTCCTTCAGTTCCTGTATTCCCAAATCCGGATTTTCCACTTCTACGCGGAATGTATCCGACGGAACCAATACGACCTTGTATCCGGAAAAATAAAAGTTTCTTACCGGTTCCTCTGCCTGGCTCAACAAACAAAAGCCAAGACCTGCCAACAATAAAGCTATTCTCTTCATACTGCTATTTATTTTAATTGTCATTTACTTTCAAAATACTGTTCATCCGGTCTGCATTCTGCAACCGTTTATTGCTTTGAAAAATGGAACGTCCCCAGTTGATGTTGTATGACAGGCTGACATAGAACATATTCCGGTTGTTGCGAATCAATACATTCCGGTCGGAGGCGATGACCTGGTTCAATTGTTCTGTCCGGTATTTGGAACCCTCCGTGAATGGAAACAGAATCCCCATCCCTACATTCAAGTTCTTCCATTTATAGCTTGCATTGATACTGCTGTTATTTTCAGATGTCATGACATACTGGCCCGACAAGGACTTCATCGGTTTCATCCAGGAGCCATTGAGTTGAAACCCCTTGTATGTCATGGCCAGATAAGCACCATAATAGAAATTATTCAGGGTATGTTCGTAAGCCTCCCCCTTCGATTTATAATAGTTCCATCCGCCAAACACCTGAAACATAAACAGCTTCAGTATATCCGTCATCTGTACAATCAGCTGTGCGCCATAGTTGACGTCATAGTCCTGATTGTTTTCCTGAAAGACAAAGCGTTTCCTTTCGGGCGAATAAAAAATATCCTGCTGGATGGGATGAAAGCTGCGGTCGGCCACCAGCGTCAGCACAGAAGCAAACTTCTTGTTATCCCACACCGAGAAATTAATTTGATTGCGCAACGTGTTATAAGGAGTCAGCGAACGGTTTCCACGCATAATGGAAAGGGAATCGATTTCCTGTATCACTTCAGAAAGGCTGCTCAAAGAAGGGAACAACGGACGAAAATTGATTGAATACTGCAAATCCCAATACTTCTGCTTGTAGGATAAAGACAAGGACGAAGTATTGCGCCAATAATTCACCGACTCGTTCCCCTGCCGCTGCTGCTGGAACCGCAAACCTGTACCGACCGTGTAAGCGACCTTACCCAGACTGCCTTGGAGCTGGACATACGGATAGGCATTGTAATTCCTCAGATTCACTTGCTCGTCTGTCCCGTAAAGGTTGCTCGCGCATTGGTATGTAGCACGCAAACCGGCCGAGAGGTTCACCTTCTTGCCTTCCCGCCAATAATATACCTCGCCAATCAGTGATTTCTGGTTGCCATCCGTCGTGTTGTTTATTTCCGACAGAGTCTGTCCATCCAGACGGTCTGTCAGTGTACGCTCATAATCCGTATTTCCCAGCGTACCGACCAGATTCACTTCCACCCCCTGATTGTTCTTCATCTTGCGGCTGTAAGTAAGGTCAAGCGACGGGATGTAGCTGGAGAAAGAAGAATGGATATCCCGCTGCCCCGTGAACTGCTGCCCCTGAAACATCTGCTGACGGTTCCTGTTGTAGTTCGAACCAATCTGGTTATCCAATCGGACATTCACCATATCTTTCTCATTTTTATAAAGGTAACCGACGGCGACGTGATGATCCGTATATCCGAAAGGAGCAAACTCCCCCCGCTTGTCACGCATCAGCGTTGAACCGTCCGGAAATGAATAAGTCTCCAGTTCATCCGTCCGGCGTTCGGAATAGTCACGGTAGTTCACATTATAGTCAATCGAGAACTGAGATTTCTTATAATTGGTCCGGAAGTTGAGGTTCCCGTTCACGAAGCCAGTAGTAAACGCGCTCGTGCCTCCGACAGACAGCGAAGTGCCCACCCGCGGCTCTTTCAAGATGAAATCAAGCACTCCGGAATTGGAATCCAGTTCACGCATGGAGGGCAACTGACTGTAATCCACACGTGCAATCTGCTGCGGCTTCAAAGCCTTCACTTCCTGCAGGCTGGCCTTCACCCCGTTAATCCGGTAAATCACTCCGGAAACCCCAGAAATGGAAATCGATTCCTGTACCGGGTCGACAAACAGCTGCGGGAGCATCATGCTTTTCAACAGACTGAGGCTGGAAGTGGCCGCTTCCACCTGCCTCACGCTCGGATATGCCATAATCTTCCCAGTTTTGTGTACCATGCCTTGCGCTACCACCTCAACACCTCCCAGGCTGACCGTATCGAGTGCCAACGATATGATTCCCAAATCCAGGTTCTTCCGCTCACCGTTCTGTATCAATGCGACATTCTTTTCATACCCCACATACGATATCTCCAACCAGAAATTATCCAGTTTCACTTCCGATTCAAAACGTCCTTTCTCATCCGTCGTAAACCCAGCGACATACACCGAGTCTTCTGTCAGCACCCGCATCGTAGCACCTGCAAGTGGCCGGTTCTCGCCGGCCGCATATACGCGTCCTTTTATCTCTTGCGCAGATAACACTCCAATTTCAAGTAAAAGAGAAGTGCAAATTAGTATGACCTTTTTCTTCATATAAAATAGTACCTTATTATGCACCTAATTCTAATTGATTTTTAACTAAATTATAATATTTCCCTTTTTGAGCAGAAAGAAATTGATGAGTCCCTTGCTCTACTATTTTTCCATGTTCCATTACGACTATATTATCGGCATTTTTAACCGTACTTAGTCGATGAGCAATTACAATCACTGTACGTTGGTTAAAGAATGAATTCAAATTATTTAATATTAAAGTCTCATTATTCGCATCCAAAGAAGATGTAGCTTCATCGAAAATAATGATCTCTGGCTCTTTATACACAGCTCGAGCAATTAATAATCTTTGTTTTTGCCCACCACTTAAATCAATACCAGAGCTACCAATAGGAGTCTCATATCCCATCGGCAATTCTTTAATAAAATCATATAAACAAGCCATCCTTACTGCATGCTCCAATCTTTCTATATTAGGCTTCTCTTCATACAAAGCAATATTTTCAGCAATAGTTCCACTGAAGATATAACCATCTTGCATAACAACTCCACAGATATTACGCAAAGAATCTGTATCAATTTTAGTTAATGGCAAATTATCAACCTTTATTTCGCCTTTTTGTGGCGTATAAAACGAAAGCAACAGCTTTATCAGTGTTGTTTTTCCACTACCACTTGTACCAACAATTGCTGTTTTTTTCCCTTTGGGGATATATAAAGACAAGTCATCTATAACATAAAAGGGTGAATGATTCACATATTTAAAAGATATATGATCTATGGAAAAGCCTGACTGAATAGTTAAAATAGGAAACTTATCATCACTATTTTCTTCCTTTTTTTGTTGTATTTCATTCAATCTATCAAGTGAGTTAACTGCATCTTGAAATGTTTGTGTAAATTGTATCATCTGTGTTATTGGAGCACTCAATTGACCTAGGACATAACTAATCGTCATCATTACACCTAACGTCATATTTTCATATATAACAAAATAAGCACATAGACCTGTAATAAAAATATCACGCAAACGATTTATGAAAGAACTACCTATAAGTTGATAAAAGTTTAGATATAATCCTTTTAAGGTAATCTCGTTCATACCTTTTTGCAATCTACTCCACTTTAAAATACGAACATTATGTGCATTGTTAATCTTAATTTCGGGCATCCCAAAAATCATCTCATATATATTATTCCGATTTTGACTTGCTAAATAAAAGCGATTATAATCTAACTTCTTTCTTTTCCTTAAGAATAGAAGAGTCCATAATATGGATAATACACTTAATATGAGAAATATAAAAAAAGTAGAAGCACTAAAATAGATAAGAATTGTGGAAAAAACCATCAAATTGATAAAAGCGAAAAACAAATCTAAAAAACGATAAGTTAAAAAAGTTTGCACCCGTTCTTGATCTTCCATTCGCTGAATCAAGTCAGTATTCAATCTAGTATCAAAAAAACTAATAGGCAATTTTACCAATTTATAAAGATATTCAGATAAATATTTTACGCTCTCATTAAAATTTATCTTTGTCAGTAATATGCTACTCAATGAATCTGAAATTGTATATCCACAAAAAAAACATAATTGTAATAACATAAACTTCCATACAACCCCCATATTTTGCAACATTACACCATCATCTATGATTTTCTGTAAAATAATTGGCATAGCCCAATTTAGGATAATTGATATTAAAAGTAATGATGAAGCAACAATAACACTTTTTGAATTTCGCCTATAAATAGCATAGAATAAACTTAAAATTTTCCTACTTATATTTTTCTTCTCTATTTTTCTATTCACGACGAAGGTGTCTAATTCTTTTGTAGGAGACATTGGTACAGCAATACCAACCTGCCCATTACTCATCCATGATTGAACGAATTGTTCTTCCGATAATTTAATTTTCCCATATGCCGGATCTGCTATATAATATTTATGATTGACAATTTTATAAATTACAACAAAATGCTCTTTTCTCCAATGTAAAATTGCAGGTAAAGGCATCTGCTGTAGTTCATTCAATGAAATAGACACAACAGCGGTATCAAAACCAATATATTTTAGACATTCAATCAGATCCAATGTAGTGATTCCTAGTCTTGATATACCGCAAATTTCTTTTATTTGTCCAAGCGGAATTCTTTTTTTATAGTAGGCAGCTACCATTTGAATACAAGCAGGACCGCAATCATTGGCTTCCAGTTGAGAGAAAAAAGGGAAATGATTTCTGTTAAAATTCATACAATCAATAATTTAAATCATATTTCAAATGAATATCTAATTTGTTCAATATGGCTTCATCCTTTTTTTGTTCATTAAAATTAAATATACAATATTCTTCATTTTCATGTCGTAAAGCATGTTGTGAACAACCGCCATTACATATTGGTAATAACCGACATTTCAAACAAGCTTTATTTTTAAATTTCGCATTTTTTCTCTTATTATAAGAATTGTTTTCCCATACAATTTCACCCGTATCATTCACATATCCTTCTCGTGTATCCTTAGCGAAATTTACAGCTGTACATTTATATACATTTCCATTGTAATTAACTACAGCTGCATTCAACTTATCTCCATAACATGAAACCTTTACGTTATTTAAAGGATATACATATGCCTTAATACCAGCATTCCTATATTTTCCTATAGTATCTTTAACAATTTCATTTATATCTTCCCCTTGACTATCTTGCCATACTCTAAAGAAATGAACCGTTAGGAAGCTTCGTGCTTCTGCTGTTATATCGGTCAAGTCATCTATAATGTCTGACATACCAGCTATATTTTCGCTCGTATAATTCAACCGTAATATTACATCAATATTTTTTCTTAGCAAAAGCTTTATATTTTCCAGAATCTTATCATAGGAACCCAATCTGACCGATGAAAACCTTACTTTATTATGGGTCTCACGGTTCCCATCCAAAGTAATTTGCATTGAATTCACACAATGCTCTGATAAAACTTGCACACGCTCTGCATTTAACAAATATCCATTCGTCGTAAATGCTATGGATATTTTCTTCCCAAAAGAATGACAGACTTCCTCAGCATAAGTTATAATATCTATAACCGTATTATACTGAAGCAAAGGTTCTCCCCCAAAAAAATTAAGCTGAAAATGCTCCAACGTAGTTTGCTTACCAACAATATTGTGAATCAATTTCTTTATCTTATCCAAAGTCTCTGGTTCTATCTTGGAACGGGAAACATGATTCTCATAACAATACCAACATCTAAAATTACAATCTAATGTTGGATTTATAGTCAATATATAAATATTTCCGTTATTATCCACACTTTCCTGAAGATTTTTCACTAAAGATAGCTCATCCACTTCATCTTCTATAATACTCTTAGACTTCAGTAAATTATCATATAATTGCGGATATTCTTTTTTTATATAATCAATATCCTCTACTGGAAGATACTCATTCGACAATATCAAATAACTATCCGCATAAGAATTATAAATCAATGACAGTTTATCAGTTAAACGTATTATAGAATTAAATTGACTAAATTTCATACTTCAAATCTTTTAAAATAATATATCAAGGGTACGAGCATACCCTTGATATATTTATTATCAGAATTCTTATTTTACTAACCAGCACAACCTTTTACGCAATTTCCACAATTACCACCATCACAATTATTAGTTGTACTACACCCTGAGGTATTATTATTGATGGTAACATCAGGACCATTTCCTCCAAATGTCAACAACATTTGTTGTTCTTCACTTAAATTCTTTCTCTCAATAGAGTGAAGGAAATCTTCCAAGCTGCTATTTTCTTTCATACGCTTCTTATTTATTGATTAATATTTCACCTAAAATAAACTAATTCGGAACTACTTTACACCACATCCTGAAACACAGTTCCCGCAATTACCACCTTTACAATTATTGGTATGACAACCGGCTAAAAAATTATTACCAGTAACTGTTATGTCAATACCACCAGACAGCAACAACATCTGTTGTTCATCATTCAATTCTTTACGCTCTAAAGATTTTAAAAACTCAGATAAACCATTTTTTCTTTCCATACGAAAAATTTTTAAATTGTTATTTCTAATAAAATTTTATCACATATCTTTTGTCTCAAAAAAGAAATAATATATTTTGAAAAAACAAAAGAATCAATATCCGATGTATTCTTAATTCTATAACTAAAAGAATCATTGGTTCCTATCAAGTTTTTTAACTGATGAAAGAAACAAATATCCAAATCAGATTTCATTGAACCCTGAAAGAATGCCCCAAAACTCTGTACCCATTTTATCGCACAATCTTTCATATCTCGATCTTTTAACTCAAAAGAGACATAAGTGTAAAAATAAAGAAGTCGAAGCAAAAATGGAGAATTAGGTTTGTTCCATACATTTTTATCTTCAAAGCAATTGCTAATAAAGTCTCGAATAAAAATCAATAGATCTTGACAATAATTTTTATTTATATTCAACAACAATAAATGATGCAATACACTGAAACATTGCCCTATTTCCGAATAGAACTCTGGCCGTTTCACTAATAACACATCTTTATTTGAAACAATAATTGAAACAAGTTCCTTAATCTCGGTTATTAATAAAATCAGACATTCCCTAGCGGCTAAATTCCTATAAAAATTCGGTTCATCTGATGACTTTAGCCGGAAATAGAAATAGAAAGTCCTTGCTAAAACACTCTTATTGGAAAGTAAAGATAAATCAGTTGACTGATTATTTGCAATATCTGAATAAATTTTATCATCAAGATATTGAAAAATCTTTTTATTCTTAATTGAAAGAATATTTAAATCCGACAAATACTGCAAACCGAATCCAATACCAGTCAGACCTTCTGAAAAATCAAAACTGTTTACAGATGGTAAAGCCTCCATTATAAAATGTAAAGTTGTATCTATGACCGATTGCTTTTTATTTGAGCACAATCCATACAACAAGAGTTCTCCTGTTTTTCCATAATAAAGACCTATATCTGAAGTATCCTTATTCAAGGATTCTTCCAAAGTTTGTTTAATTATATCTTCTCTATTACTCATAGCATTAATGGTTAAGAAATAAATATCCGTTTATGGCTGTAATCTCCGTAGATATCTTTTTTCTTCGATTTATGAAAAAACATTTCAAACTGTTGGTATCTTGTTTGGGAAATAGTTTTCCCACATTTGATTTCAAAAACTCACAATCCAAAAGCTTTTCAAATAAGAATGAGGTTAAAACATCCATCTTATAAATTTTGTTATATGGACATACTTTATAAAAATTATTAGCCTTTTCAACTGCCTGTTGAATTTGCTGAATTGGCATTATACTATCTGAAGATACCACACCAATTTTATCTGTCTTAAAATCAATTCCAGACAAGACATTGTCAACATTTTTTCCAGTTGTTATATCCAAGTGAACAAATTGAATATTATCCAAAGTATATGTTTTACATATAGACTCAAAAGAATCCTGACCTATAACTAAAAAGTTCGAGTCGATATATTTTAATAAATAATCCAAATTTAGCTTGAGCGAAACAGCGTCTTGCGCTAAAATAACAAAAGTAACATCATTATATTTAATACGACTCTCATTCAAAATTGAACGATAAGACAGTATCAAATCCCTAATACCTGCCGAACTTGAATCATCGGTTATATAAGATAAGTCCCTATAAAATGGTGTGGCATAAGTAAAATCAGTTTTCTTAAAAAAAACACCCTTTGAGCCACCAGTATAATGTAGCATGTAAGTCGTGTTCCATTGTGTTTTTGTCCCATTTGCCCAACAAAAATCCATGATAGGATGTATGACAAAAGGTTTCCCAACTAAAATAGTATTCCAATAGACCACCCACATTTCTGTTAACCAAACACTTATTGGATAATTTCTAAAAAAGTTATGATTTGTATTCTCAAACAATATATGATACAGATAATCGTATAACTCATTACTTTCATACTCAACATTATGCCAAAAATCAGCTGGGATATCTTTAATTATATACTGCGCCCCACCAGTATTAAATTTATTCTTTATGACTTCTTTCGCAGATACACCTACAATATGACACATCTTTTCAAAATTGTCATAACCAAAAGCATTAATTAGCAAGTCACAGTTCATATATGATTGTGTATTGGATGCATACCATTTATCATCGCTCAACAATTCCGTAAAATCTGGAATTTCCCTAAATATAACATCCGAATCAATATAAAAAATAGCTTCATGTCTTAAATCTGGAAATTTAGCGAAATGCTTTTGCAGAATGTGAGGACGTATCGTACTAGCATACTTCTTATTTTCACGCGTGTCAGGATAAAAAAAGATAGGAGAATTAGGAAACTTATCACACAAAGACTTGGCTTCCTGATTAATGCCAGATTCTTCTGAATAAGCAAATAAAACATGTATTCCTCTTACAGGCCAATTTTTCTGTTGTAAATTGAACAACTGGAGCTCCACTTGCCAAACAAAATAGATAGTGTCTGGCTGAACCGAAAGAAATATCATAATATTAAATCTAATTTAGTTAACATATTTATGAGACATCAATAAGAAGACAATGCTTTATAAAAATGCATCATAATGTCGCAAATATAATGTTTTTTCCTTATTACAAAAAAATATCAACATTAAATCATCATAAAAATTATTCGTTATGAATTACAGTTTTCAAGTCTCGTTTCAGCCCAGATTCTTTAATCATTCCTACAACCCAACCCCCAAAAGTTAACGATTTAAATTTAAATTCACTATCTAATAATAACTTATGGGTAATTATAGAGCGAATAATGGCCTCATTTTCTTCCCTTTTACATCAGAATGGGACGAGTTAAACAATTAATCAAAATGGCCCCGAAATCAGGGGATCATTTAGATCTTTGACATCATTGAAATTAGTCCTGCCGAACAGGTCGCGCAAGCGGATTTTGTCAGTCAATGATATGCCGAGAATCTGCAAGACTTCATAAGTTGAGCATTTCAATTGCAGATTGTGCTGGACAATAGCCACAAGACAATAAGTGATGATCGCCACACTGATTTGTATGCGAACAGCGTTCTCTGTTGTGCCCCAGAATTTCTTTATCTTGAGATGCTGCTTGATCCATTTGAAGAACAGCTCGATTAACCATCTTTTCTTATAAAGATTGGCGACATCCAGTGCAGAAAGTTGTTTTGCATTCGTCAAGAAAGTGAACTCACGGTCATCCTCTTCGTCGTAATATCGGACGAGTCTGAATGACTCAGGATATTTTTTCTCGGAGAGATATCCGGTCAGTTTCACTTCCGCATCTGTCATTATGTTCTTTGGCATTCTCCGCTTCC
>OGPV01000328.1_pt1 | contig 37948 bp, 41 predicted proteins | sample 1553001 | NCBI WGS metagenome assembly OGPV01 (sample SAMEA2580268, study PRJEB22360) | human gut metagenome | biome: human gut; feature: human-associated habitat; material: faeces | place: Denmark | collected 2008/2010
CTATTGCTACCACACTTAATATTATTGCTTGCTTTTTATTTTCCATTATAAATCTTCTCCTTCTTCACAATATCACGCACGGATATTTTATTTTACATATACATTTTAACCGAAAAAAAAAGAAAAAAAAGCCCTATATTCGCATAAAAGCGCAATTTGACGCTTTTCCTCCACTGAAAAAGTAAATTTCACCTCTTTTTAGAGTTAATGTGGAAGTTGTAAATTGAATAATTTTTAGTATCAAAAAAGATGCTTATTCAGCATCTTCATTAGTTACTTCTTCTTCAACTTCTTCAACAATTTTTTGTGTATCAGTTGCTATATCATCATTATCCATAAGTTTTTCTTCTAATACTTCTTGAGCATCATCAGTTAAAATTGCTTTTTCAAGTTCTATATCAATACTATTATATTGACTATAACCAGTACCAGCAGGTATTAGTTTACCAATAATAACGTTTTCTTTTAGACCTTGAAGTCTATCAACTTTACCATGGATTGCAGCATCAGTTAAAACTCTAGTTGTTTCTTGGAATGACGCAGCAGATAAGAACGAGTCTGTTTCCAAAGATGATTTAGTAATACCAAGCATAATTGGATTACCTTTAGCAGGAGTTTTTCCAGCCATAATAACTGGTTTATTACCTTCTGTAAAGTCTCTTAGAGATACTGCAAGACCTTCAACAAAGTCTGAATCTCCAGCATCTGTTATTCTTACCTTATTTATCATACGTTTACAAATGATTTCAATGTGTTTATCTGAAATATCAACACCTTGTAATTTATAAACTTTTTGAACTTCTTTTAATATGTATTCTTGTGCAGTAAGTGGGTCAGTTACAGCAAGTAATTCTTTTGGTGAAATAACACCTTCAGTTAATTTATCTCCAGCTTCAACTTCATCACCAACAGCAACACGAAGTTTCATGTTGTAATTAGTTACGTGTTCATGGCATCCAGCTTCATTTTCAATAGTAATTGTATGTTTACCATTGTTTTCTTCAATACCAATAACTTTACCAGTTACCTCAGCAATTGTAGCCTTTCCTTTTGGAATACGTGCTTCAAATAGTTCTTCAACTCTTGGTAACCCTTGAGTAATATCATCACCAGATGCAACACCACCGGTATGGAATGTACGCATGGTAAGTTGTGTACCTGGTTCACCAATTGATTGAGCAGCCATAATACCAACAGCTTCACCTTTTTCAACTAAGTTACCAGTTGCAAGGTTACGTCCATAACATTTTTGACATACCCCATTATTTGATTTACATGTTAGAACACTTCTAATTTCTACCCTTTTAATACCAGCCTTAGTAATTTTAATGACAGCATTTTCATTAATCATTTCACCAGCTTCCACAATAGTTTCTTTAGTTTCTGGATTAACAATTTTCTTAGATGCGTATCTACCTAAAATACGTTCAGCAAGTGGTTCAATAATTGAATTATCTTTTTCATTTAATAAATCATAAACAACAAGCCCTTGATGTGTACCACAATCAAATTCTTTAACGATTATATCTTGAGCAACATCAACAAGTCTTCTTGTTAAGTATCCTGAGTCTGCAGTTCTTAATGCAGTATCGGCATCACCCTTACGAGAACCATGTGTTGATAAGAAGAATTCAGACACAGAAAGACCTTCAATAAATGATGATGTAATTGGAATTTCTACAGTTGAACCATCTGGTTTTGCCATTAAACCACGCATACCAGCAAGTTGGGTAAAGTTTGAAATCTTACCACGAGCACCACTGTTCATCATCATGAATAATGGATTATCAAAGTCATTTTCACTTATTGCTTTAAGTTCGTTCTTAACATCATCAGTTGCTTTAGTCCAAACTTCAATAACACTTTGATATCTTTCCCCATCAGTAATTAAACCTCTTTGATATTGTTTATTAATTTTATCTACTTTAGCTTTAGCAGCTTCAATTATTTCACCCTTTTTTTCACTTCTTACAACATCCGCAATAGATACTGTAATACCAGCAATAGTTGAATATTTGAAACCCAAATTCTTTAATTTATCAAGCATAATAGATGTTTCAGTTGTTTTATATCTTTTAAATACTTGAGCAATTAATTGACCTAAAGTTTTTTGAACAAATGGAGTAACAAGTTCCATTTTAGCTATTTCTTCAGGTATGTTAGAACCCATTGGTAAGAAATACTTATCTGGTGTAATTCCTTCAATATTAGCCTTAGTACCTTCTTCTACATATGGGAATGTATCAGGTAATATTTCATTAAATTTAATTTTACCTACAGTAGTAACTAAGTATTTGTCTCTTTGTTCTTCAGTAAATAATTTATATTTAAATGAACTAACTGGAATAGCAATTCTTGTATGTAGAGTTATTTCTTTTCTTTCATATGCCATTAAAGCTTCATTAGGATTTTTATAAACATGTCCTTCATTAGGTTCTCCAGCATATTCAATAGTTAAATAACAATTACCTAGTACCATATCTTGGCTTGGTGTAACTATTGGTTTTCCATCTTTTGGATTTAGAATATTATTAGCACTAAGCATTAAGATTCTAGCTTCAGCTTTTGCTTCTTCAGAAAGTGGAATATGGATAGCCATTTGGTCACCATCGAAGTCAGCATTAAATCCTGCACAAACTAGTGGATGTAATCTAATAGCTTTACCACCAACAAGTACTGGTTCAAATGCTTGAATACCAAGTCTATGTAGTGTTGGAGCTCTGTTTAAAAGTACTGGATGTTCAGTAATTACATCTTCAACAATATCCCAGATTGATTCATCACGAGAATCAATAAGTTTTTTAGCACCTTTAATATTGTGAGCTAAACCTCTTTCAACAATACCATTAATTACATGCGGTTTAAATAACTCAATAGCCATTTCTTTTGGTAAACCACATTGGTGCATTTTAAGATTAGGTCCAACAACAATAACAGAACGACCAGAATAGTCAACTCTCTTACCTAATAAGTTTTGACGGAAACGTCCTTGTTTACCTTTTAACATACTAGATAAACTTTTAAGTGGTCTATTACTTGCTGCAGTAATACTTCTTCCTCTTCTACCATTATCAAATAATGAGTCAACAGCTTCTTGAAGCATACGTTTTTCATTTTGAACAATAATAGTTGGAGCACCAAGTTCTAGTAATTTCTTTAAACGATTATTTCTATTGATAATTCTACGATATAAATCATTTAAATCGCTAGTTGCAAATCTACCACCATCAAGTTGAATCATTGGTCTTAATTCTGGTGGAATAACTGGTAACACATCAAGTACCATCCATTCAGGTTTATTACCAGATTCTTGGAAAGCAACTAAGCAATCAAGTCTCTTAACAAGACGGATTCTCTTTTGCCCAGTTGTATTTTCAAGTTCGCGTCTTAAATCTTCAACTTCTTTATCAATATCAACTTGTTTTAATAATTCTTTAATAGCTTCAGCACCCATACCTACTTTAAAAGTATTTCCATACTTTTCATAATAAGCACGATATTCTTTATCAGATAAAGTTTGTTTAACTTCTAAAGGAGCTTTACCTGGATCAATTACTACATAACTTACGAAATATAATACTTCTTCCAAATCTCTTGGAGACATATCTAGGACAAGTCCCATTTTAGAAGGAACACCTTTAAAGAACCAAATGTGAGAACAAGGAGCAGCAAGTTCAATGTGCCCCATTCTTTCTCTTCTTACCTTTGAACGAGTTACTTCAACTCCACAACGGTCACATATGATATTTTTATATCTTAATCTTTTATATTTACCACAAGAACATTCAAAGTCTTTAGTTGGTCCGAAAATCTTTTCACAGAATAGACCATCTCTTTCAGGTTTAAGGGTACGGTAATTAATAGTTTCAGGTTTTTTAACTTCACCATAAGACCATGCACGTATCTTTTCTGGTGATGCAATACTAACTTTAATACCTTTAAATTTACTAACATCTATCATTATTCTTCACCTTCCCCATCATTTAAAATATCTTCTTCGATATCTCCTGGAAATTCAAGACTATCTAAATCTTCTTCTTCTTCAAATTCATCCTTGTATTCTTCTAGATTATCTTCAACAACTTCTTCATTATTAAGTTCATTTGTTGTAACATCTATTTCATCAATTCTAAATGCATCATTATCGTCTTCATCTTCTTCAATGTCTTTAAATTCTACAACATTATCATTATTATCAATAACTTGAACATCTAATCCTAATGCTTGGAATTCTTTAACTAAAACTCTGAATGATTCTGGTACACCAGCTTGATCAATTGTTTTACCTTTAACTAAAGATTCATAAACTTTAACACGACCTGTGATATCATCGGCTTTAACAGTTAAAATTTCTTGTAACACATGAGATGCACCATAAGCATATAATGCCCAAACTTCCATTTCTCCGAAACGTTGTCCACCAAATTGAGCTTTACCACCTAAAGGTTGTTGAGTAACAAGTGAATAAGGTCCTGTTGCTCTAGCATGTAATTTATCATCAACCATGTGATGTAATTTAACCATGTACATAACACCAACATTAATTCTATGGTCAAAAGCTTCTCCAGTACGTCCATCATGTAAAACAACTTTACCATCTGGTTCCATACCAGCTTCTTTCATTTCTTCAGAAATATCTTCCCAAGTTGCACTATCAAATACTGGAGTAGCATAATGAACACCTAACTTTTTACCAGCCATACCTAAATGTAATTCTAGAATTTGTCCGATATTCATACGAGATGGAACACCTAATGGATTAAGCATAACATCTACTGGTCTACCATCTGGTAAGTAAGGCATATCTTCTTCAGGAAGTACTAAAGAAATAACCCCTTTATTACCATGTCGTCCAGACATTTTATCTCCGACTTGAATTTTTCTCTTTTGAATAATATATACTCTTATAATTTTTGATACCCCTGCAGGTAGTTCATCACTATTTTCTTTAGTATAAACTTTAACATCATGAACTATACCACCAGCACCATGTTCAACACGTAGTGATGTATCTCTTACTTCACGAGTTTTTTCACCAAAAATTGCATGTAACAATTTTTCTTCACTAGTTAACTCTTGTACCCCTTTTGGAGTTACTTTACCAACTAGAATATCACCATCTCTAACTTCAGTACCAATTCTAACAATACCATGTTTATCTAGGTTCTTACGAGCATCTTCCCCAACATTTGGAATATCTCTTGTTATTTCTTCTGGTCCAAGTTTTGTATCACGACAATCAATATCGTAATGTGATATATGAAGCGATGTATAAACATCATCTTTTACTAATCTTTCGTTTAATATAACAGCATCTTCATAGTTATAACCTTCAAATGTCATGAACGCAACAGTTAAGTTTTTACCAAGAGCTAGTTCACCCATATCAGTAGATGGACCATCCGCTATAACTTGACCACGGCTTATAACATCTCCAGCTTTAACAATTGGATGATGGTTAATACAACTTGATGCATTACTTCTTTCATAATTTGCTAAATGATATGTATCTTTACCACCAGCAGTTTTAACTATAATTTTTAAACCATCAGCATATTCAACTACACCATCTGCTTTAGCAACAATAGTTGAACCTGAATCTCTTGCAGCAATACATTCTACACCTGTTCCAACAATTGGAGCTTCACAAGTAAGTAGAGGCACAGCTTGACGTTGCATGTTGGCACCCATCAAAGTTCTGTGGGCATCATCGAATTCTAGGAATGGAATACAACTTGTAGTAATAGCAACAACTTGACTTGGAGCAACATCGACATAATCGATTTTTTCTCTTTTTACATAAATTGTATCGCCATTATATCTAGCAACAACTTCATCATCTATAATTTTATTATTATCATCTAATTTAACAGCAGCTTGACTAATAGCATGTCCTTTTTCTTCATCAGCAGTTAAATAACATACTTCATCAGTAACAACACCATTAACAACTTTATGGTATGGCGTCATAATAAATCCATATTCATTGATTTTAGCATAACCAGCAAGTGATGTAATTAGCCCGATATTTTGTCCTTCTGGTGATTCAATCGGACAAATACGACCATAATGTGATGCATTAACGTCACGAACATCCATACCTGCACGGTCACGAGATAAACCTCCAGGCCCAAGACTTGATAAACGTCTCTTGTCAGTAAGTTCTGCTATTGGGTTAATTTGGTCCATGAATTTTGATAATTGTGAAGAACCAAAGAATTCTTTTAAAGCAGCTGTAACTGGTCTAATATTAATTAATGTTTTTGGAGTTACAGTATCAAGTTCTTGAGTAGTCATTCTTTCACGAATAACTCTTTCCATTCTAGCCATACCAATTCTAAATTGATTTTGAATAAGTTCTCCAACTTGACGTACACGACGATTTCCTAAGTTATCTATTTCATCATCAAAACCAATACCTTTATGTAAACCTATATAATAATTAAGTGATGCATAAACATCTGGAATGGTTAAACGTCTAACATCAATACTTTGGTCTACACCAATAATATTAAATGTTTTTTTATTATCTTCTGGGTCAACAACTTTAACAGTTTGAACACTTTTATAATCATCTAATTCTTCATTAACTAAAATATCTTTAACATTTAAACCCTTTTCAAAATAAGGTTTTAATTTTTCTAATAATTCTTTAGTTAAAACGTCTCCAGATTTAGCAAGAGTCTTCTTACCATCAATTAAAGGTTCTGCTAATGTTAAACCTTCTAATCTATCTAACACATTTAATTTTTTATTAAATTTATAACGTCCAACTTTAGCTAAGTCATAGCGGAATCTATCAAAAAATCTTGTAATTAATTGGTTCTTTGAAGAATCAAGTGTTGCAGGTTCCCCTGGTCTTAATTTTTCATATATTTCAAGTAAAGCTTCATCAGTATTATTAGTAGAATCTTTTTCTAATGTATTTTTAATATATTCATTATCACCAAAAACGCTTAAAATATCTTCATCACTAGATAAACCTAAAGCTCTTAAGAATGTTGTAACAGTTACTTTTCTAGTTCTATCAATTCTTACATATAAAACATCCCTAGCATCTGTTTCATATTCTAGCCAAGTTCCTTTATTAGGTATTAATTCTCCACCTAAAATGTGACGTCCATTCTTATCTATTTCTTTTTTGAAATATACACTTGGACTACGTACTAATTGTGATACAATTACACGTTCAGCCCCATTAATAATAAATGTTCCTGCATCAGTCATTAAAGGCATATCCCCTAGGAATATTGTTTGTTCTTTAACTTCACCAGTTTCATGAATATAAAGACGTGCTTCAACCTTTAATGGAGCAGCATAGTTTACCATTCTTTCTTTTGCTTCTTTAATAGAGTATCTTGGTTCATCAAAATAATAATCACCAAATTCAAGTGAAATATTACCAGTAAAACTTTCTACTGGAAATAAGTCTTCAAATATCTCTTTGATACCTGTTTCTAAGAATTCTTTGTATGATTTTTTTTGAACTTCCAATAAATCATTCAACTCTAAAACGTTTTTCGTTTTCGAAAAATTTCTTCTTTCACGATAGTCACCAAATTTTTTAACTTTATAAGCCACGATATCACCCCATACACAATTTTTTTTAGACTATTTTTTCTTCGTTTTTATTAAAAAAATAAATACGCCACCAATATAAAATTGTAAAGCCTAATTCTTAATTTGTCAATCTATTTTTGCTCTAAATACATAAAAACCTTTATTTTTTTCCATTATTTCAATATTATAAAGCACCTCAAGCTTTTTTTTTATTGATTTAGCCCCTTGGTCTTTACTTATGACAAACCATAGCTCTCCATTATCTAAAAGATGATTCTTAGCTCCTTTCAAAATATTTAACACTGTTTCTTTACCAGCTCTAATCGGTGGATTAGTAATTATATAATCATATTTATTTTTTACACATTCATAAGCATTACTTTCGTAAGCTCTCCCCTTTACTTCATTTAACTTAATATTTCTCTCACTCAAATGAAGTGCTCTTTTATTTACATCAACTAACTCTATATCAACATTTAATATCTTACTTATAACTATACCTAGAAACCCATAACCACAACCAACATCTAATATCTTAAAATCTCTATCATCCCTTGTTGTATCCAAGAATGTTTCCACTAACAATTTAGATGCAAAATCTACTTTATTTTTAGAAAATACTCCATTATCACTAAAAAATTCAAAATGCACATCTTTATAATCATATGTTAGTTTTCTTAACTCACTTTTTAAATTTGGATTGTTTGTAAAATAATGTTCCAAAGGCACTTTCCCCTTTTCTCGATATGAAACTATTATACAACAAAAACTTGCACCTAGTCAACCTAAAAATGCAAGTTTTTAAAATTTCTTTTAAAGCCACAACTACAGTTTAATATTTAACTCTATTCAAGTTCCATATCACAGATATTACTATTTACATTAACACTTTTATTTACAAATATTTTTTTATTATTACTACACTCCAAAATATTAAATTTCTCTAAACTATACTTCTTAGCAATTTCTTTATCTTCTTTATCTTTAATACTTTCAAATTCTACATTTTTAACTAAATCTTCATATTTTATTCTCTCATCAATTAAAACATAACTTAATTCATAAATATTATCTTGGTTATATTTTATATTAATTGAACTTATTTTATAATAGTAATAATCTTTTTCTTTTACTAAATTACTTAATTTATTATCATTATTATTAATTATTTCAAAGCTATAACTATCATATAAACCACTTGGTATTAAAACTACATCCATAAGTTCTATAACACCATTTTGATACTCACTAACTCTTCCAATTACATCAATATAATCATATATTCTATACTTACTTAAATCATCTTTAGTTAAAACTTTAAGACTATTACTTAAATTAAAATTAACATACCCATTTAATACATCATCACTTTTAGTATATTCTGCCATTTCTATTACTTCATTACCACTTATTTTACTAACCTTACCATTTATTCTCACAAATTTATTTTTATATTCCTTAAAACTAGCTTTACTATCTTGTAAAAACTTATTTACACTTATTGTTTCAAGTAAATCATTACTACAAGCATAATTTTTATTATATCCATAATCTAAAATTAAATCTTTTTTACAATCATATACTCTATAAAATAAACTATTATATGTTTTTACATCTTTATTACTTTTTACTTGCAAACTAAATATTGGTACATATCTTAATTTATAAACTAATAATGTATCTAACCCTAAAGATACAACCAATATTATTAATGGCACTAATATTATTAAAAATATACTTCTTTTTTTCTTTAAACAAAAACTAATCATTATTAAAATAATACCTATTATTAAACTAATTAATCTAAATATACTATAGACATTTATTATAAAAGGTACAATAACGAGTGTTAAACCTAAACCTAATAACCAAATTAATCTTTTCTTCAATTTTACCACCTTAATAATATTATACACTAAAATCCAATTAAAAAAAAGTTGAAATTAATCAACTTTTCAATTTTACTAATTTAAAGCGTCTTTTAATTTGCTTCCAGCTTTAAATGAAGCAACTGTCTTAGCAGGAATTTTAATAGCTTCTTTAGTTAATGGATTAATACCTTCTCTAGCAGCTCTTTTTTTAGCACTAAATGTACCGAAACCAACTAAAGCAACCTTTCCATCTTTTTTTAATCCAGCAGTAATACCTGCGATTGTAGCATCAAGAGCACGAGCAGCATCAGCTTTAGAAAGTCCAGCTTCTTTTGCAATTAATTCTACTAATTCTGTTTTAGACATAATTTATACCTCCCATTATCTAAACATATTTTGTAGGAACATTGTCCTTACATATTAAGACTACCAAAAAATCTAAGTAAAATCAATAACTAATTTAAAAAAAATGCTTTTTTTATTAATTTTTTCTTCATTTTTACTTATTTTTGACATTTCATGGGACAAAAGGTTGCCTTAAAAGCCCATTTTCAGTTACTTCTAAATACTTAACAATACATTTTACATCTGGTTTTATATATATAACATCCCTACTATTTACATCCATATAAGCTTTAACTTTTGTTTTTTTCATAATTAATTCTGCCAATCTTCTTTTCTTTCCTAAACTTACCTTTCCAACATAAATTAATTTATTCTTTACTTTTTTACCTAAAACTAAACTAATTACATAACTATTATCTTTATTAATATAACCAATTACTAAAAACTCTCCAACTTTATAGTTTTTAATCTTTAACCAATTATTACTTCTTTCATTAACTAAATATTTACTATCTATTTTTTTAGCAATAATCCCTTCCATATCTAACTTTTTTATTGCATCAAATAACTTAATACCTTCACCACTTACATAAGTACACTTAATAAAAACTTCATTATCTTCATACTTACTAAGTAACTTTTTTCTTTCTAACAAACTCAAATTAATTAAATCTTTATCTTCATATATTACATCAAAACACATAAATACCACAGGATTTGTCTTACTTAAAAACTCAATAGTTTTCTTATTTTTTAAATGAATTCTTTTTTGTAACTTAGAAAAAGATACTTTATTATTTTGAAGCATTATTATTTCTCCATCAAATATTACATTACAATCAACCATCTTACATAAAACACTCATTTCTGGAAACAAACCGGTTATATCTATTCCATATCTACTTTTAATTACAATTTTATCCTTACTTACAAAAACTAAAACCCTTATTCCATCATATTTCACTTCATATAAATAATCTTTACTATCAAATACTTCTTCAACTTCTCCAAGAAGCATTGGTCTTACATCTTTATTCCACAAACTCATTTTGTATCCTTCAAGCTTTTTTCTAAAGCCTTCATTAAATCATTAATTTGTTTTTTATTACTTCTTTTAGTTTTTGTAATCTTTTTCCCATCTAACTTTTCATCAATAGCTTTCTTAATTCTATTTTGATATTCATCTTTATACTTATTTGGTTCAAAAACTCCTTCCATACTTTCAATTAATTTAATAGCCAAATCTAGTTCTTTATTTGTAATTTTAGTACTCATTTCTTTTTCAGGAATACGTACTTCTTCTTCAAAATATAAAGTTGTTAAAATAATACCATTTTGCACCAGTTTTAATATTCCATAATAAAATTTTGGCCCAATCACAGTCTTAACTAATGCTACTCTTTTAGTTTTCTTTAATGCTTCATAAAACAAATTATATGCTTTAGACTTACCTTCTGTATTTAAAAAATAACTTTTTTCAAAATACCAAGGAGGTACACTACCTTCCTTAATAAAAGATATTACCTCAATTTCTTTATCCCAATCTGGTTTTAAATTATCAAGTTCAGTTTTACTAAATACTAAATAATTATCTTTTTCAAACTGATACCCTTTAACAATATCACTTTCTTTTAAATCTTTCTTACATTTTGGACAATATTTAATATATTTAACTCTACCTAAACACTTTTTATGTAATTGATTAAAAGAAGTATCATTATTTTTAATAATTGGATTTAACAACACAGGAATATTTACTAAAGCAAAAGAAATATTAGAATGTATATTAGGCATTTTAATCACCATTTATATTATTTCTAATATTTCTTGTTTTATGCAGAATTAAGGTTCAATATCAGGCATACCACTTGTTTTGTGTGTATATTTTCCATTTTCTATAATTAATTCATCTTTAGAAATAAAAGAATCAAAATAATAAAATGTACCATCAGTACGTTTAAATTTAACATATCCATCGCTACTAATCCCATATGCATCTTCCACATTATAATCACTATTTATCCATTCTCCCCAAGTCATCCCTTCAATAGCATTATATTCTGTACCATTAATTGTAAAAGGAATTATATTAACTTTATCAAAATAAACATAACATTTATCTGATGTATTTCCAGACATTACAACTTTATTATTTTCATCATCCCAACTTAATGTTGAACCATATTCACATCTGGATAATTCTTCATTAAAAACATAGCCTTCTGTTGGCCATCCACTTGCAGTTGTTTTTTCATATTCTCCACTTCCTGATGCTGTTTCTAACATCATTGATATAGTTTCATTATACTTTTTATTTTGTAAAACATTTTCTAAATCATTATTATTTTTATTAAAGTATACCAAAACACTTATTATAATAATGATAAATAAAATTCCTGATAACATAATTCTTTTCTTCATAACGCACCTCACAACAACATATCTATTGTTAATAATATATTACAACACATATGTTCATAAGTCAACTTATTTGTTGTAATTAATGATATAAATAACATGGTGATAAAAATGTATTATACAGAAAGACTTAAATGGGTACGTGATTGTAAAAATATTACTCAAAAAGAAATTGCAGATTTTTTAAATATCAAACAACAACAATATGCAAGATACGAAAAAGGAGTTAATGCCATGCCAATTACATATTTAAAAGATATTTGCAAATATTTAGATGTATCAGCAGATTATATAATTGGTTTAACCGATGAAATGAACCCCTATCCAAAAGAAAAATGAGACGTTTTGTTCTCATTTTTTTATAAAGCTTTTATCTCTCTTTTAGTTTTATTTATCTTATTTTCAATATTTACTCTTTCTACAACAAATATCATTATAATAGCATTAACTGTAAATGAACCACCATAACTTAGGAACGGAAGTGGTACCCCAGTTAAAGGAATTAAAGCTAGAACCCCAAGTAAGTTAACTAAAATATGCAAAGTAAAATACCAAAATGTTCCGTACGCTAAAATTGAACATCGTAAGTTTTCACTTGTCTTAGCAATTTTTAATATTCTTGATAAAATATAAGCATAACCTAAAATAATGATTATTCCTGTCACAAGACCCAATTCTTCAACAATAATTGGAAAAATAAAATCGGTATGTGACTCTGGCAGATACAAATATTTTTGAGTAGAATTACCAAGACCTACACCAAATAAACCACCATTATTAATTGCAATAAATCCGTTACAAACCTGATAACCAGTAGTTTCAGTATATCTAGAACATGGATTTTTAAAATTAAGTCTGCCCTTTTGAATACTACTTAAAAAATCATTACCAGAATAAAGGAATCCAATCACTAACAAAATAACAACAACTGAAAAAATTTTAATAAACTTCATAATATTATTTTGAACAACAGGAATACTTATAAATGTCAAAAAAACAATACCTGCAATAATGGCAGCACTACCTAAATCGGGTTGCATGAAAACTAAACCAATCACTATTGCAGCAAAACCTAAAGGAACAAAATACGCATATATATTTTTAACTTTTTTTAAATTTAATCTATTATAATAAATAGCCATAAAAATAACTAATATTGATTTAGCAAACTCACTTGGTTGTATTTTAAAGAATTTTAAATCAAACCAACTTTGAGCCCCACCAGCAATTTTACCTTTTACAAATAAAAGAGCCAAAGAACCAATAAGTAAGAAAACTAAAGGCCATGCTAATGCTCCATAATTTCTAGTTGGAAATCTTAACACTATTAAAAAACCTATCAAAAATGAAACAATAACAAATATTGCTTGTCTTATAAAAAAGTGATATGGTTGATATCCATAACGTACAACAGCAGTAATATTTGATGCACTATAAATCATAACTAAACCAAAAAGTACAAATAATACAACCATTATAAATAAAGGAATATCCATCTTCGAAAATAACTTACGCATATTATCCACCTACATTAATATTACCATATTTATTAAAAAATTAAATAAATTTTTGAAAACTTGGGTTATTTTAATGTCAAAAAATCGTCATTTATAATAAATTATAGTAGATACAAAAAGGAGGTATATTATGTATTATTATGGAAATACCGGCTATTATGGCGGAGGATACGGTGCTCAAGGCGCTTGTGGAGCTCCTACATATGCTGGATACACTAGTGGTTATGGCATCGGTGCAGCTATTTGGATTGTATTATTCATTCTTTTAGTAATCATTTTAGGTGCTGGCTGGAGCTGGAATAATAACAATAATTAAATAAATTTGAAAGGGCTACATCAAAACTAGTCCTTTTTTCTTTGTAATATATTTGGTTTAAACACTTCTTTTAATCTTAATTCCATTATTTCTATAGGTACAGAAAAATAAGATGCTAAAGCCTCGCAATCTCTTGTATTACAAGCCTTTAATTTATTATCAGGCACAAGTAATATTCTTGCAAAAGATGCAACAGCATCAATTTCATTATCTAAAACATGACTACCTAAAAAAATTTCATTATTATAAAATATTAAATATGAAGAAATCAAATATGCAATCGTATATCTTTTTTGTTCTTTACCAAAGTAAATATTTAAAATTATTTTTTTATTATTATTAGCTGAACTAATTTTACCATTTATATCATTTGGTAAATCACTACTCTCATTAACAATAAATCCAAATGATCTTGCAAATTTGGTAATATCAATAATACCCAACTCGTTACTACATTCTGCAAATTTATCTAATATCATTTTAAGTCTTTTTTGAATATCCAAGAAAATCATCTCCCAAGTAAATATTACCATAAAAGCCTAGCAATTACAATGAAAATTGCATTTTCAAAAAAAATTTGATATACTATGTTCCAGGTGAAGGAATATGAAATTACCAAACATAACAATTTTAGATGAAAAACATAAAATTTTGCATCAAGTAAGTAAAGAAGTTACATTTCCTGTAAGTACGGAAGATAGAAAGCTTGCTGAAGATACAATTAAGTACTTAGAAATGAGCCAAGATGATAAAATTGCTGAAAAATACAACTTAAGAGCAGGAATGGGTATGGCCTTTGTTCAACTTGGGCATTTAAAAAGAATATTTGTAATAGCCAACGAACTTGAAGAAAAAGGAACATTTGAAGAATATATCATAATTAACCCTAAAATAATTAGTCAAAGTGAAGAACTAATTTATGTCGGTGAAGGTGAAGGCTGTTTAAGTGTTAATCGTGAAGTTGAAGGAATAGTTCCTAGACACGCTAGAATAACAATTGAATATTATGATTATGAAGGAAACAAAAAAACAATGCGAGCTCGTGAAGATTTAGCAGTTGCATTCCAACATGAAATTGACCATTTAAATGGCATATTATTCGTAGATAAAATTGATGCTAAAAATCCTTATAAAGATGCTAATAAAATGAGAGAAATCTAAAAAAGAAACGTTCAAAATTTTACATTTGAATGTTTTTTCTTTTAAAAACAACATAATAATAGCAAATTTACAGATTTTATTTGACAACAAGCATACATTTATTATATAATACACTTGCAAGTTATTTAGGCAGAGTTGTACCTATAAATAATGTGTTTAAACCTCAAAGGAATAAAGTAGCTAAGACTGCCTTAGCAAAATTATTTAAACTCCCTATTTATTAGATACGACACAATAAATATTTTGCAAATAAAATGAAAGGAGATTTTATGGCAAGATATACGGGACCAGCTTATAAGAAATCAAGAAGACTTGGTTTTTCTACATTAGAAAATGGTAAAGAATTAGCAAAAAGACCTTATGCACCAGGAGCTCATGGACAAGATCGTCGTCGTAAACTTAGTGAATATGGTATCCAAATGCAAGAAAAACAAAAGGTAAGAATTCTCTATGGACTTAATGAAAAACAATTCCACAAAGTATTTCTAAAAGCTTCAAAGATGCATGGTATCGCTGGGGAAAACTTACTTATCCTTCTTGAATCTAGACTTGATAACATGGTTTATCGTCTAGGTATGGCTAGAACTAGAAGAAGTGCTCGTCAAATTGTTAATCATGGACATATTTTAGTAAATGGTAAAAAGGTAGATATTCCTTCATACACTACTAAAGTTGGTGACATCATTTCAGTTAAAGAAAACTCAATGAACCATCCAGCAATCCTTGATGCAATTGAACAAAAGAGAACTGTTCCAGCTTTTCTAGAAATGGATGAAAAGAAATTATCTGGTAAATTTGTAAGACTTCCAGAAAGAAGTGAATTAAATCCAGAAATCAATGAACAATTAATCGTTGAATTCTATAACAGATAATACTAAAAAAACCAAAAGGTTATTATTCCTTTTGGTTTTCTTTTGGTAAAAACACACTAATTTGCATATTATCTAAATCATATAAACTAATTAAATTTCTTAAATCTTCTACAGTTTCATTTTCTAATATTTCTTTTAAATTAGTAACAACTCCCCCATTATTTAAAACATCATCTTGAATTCTATAACTAACATTTTCTAAATCTTCAAAATCCAAAATTAATGTTGCAATTGTAGCATTCTTTTTTCTTTTAAAATCTATTTCACTAACTACTAAATTCTTTAACTTTTCTTTAACTCTTTTTATTACTTCTTCTTTAAAGTTAGTTGTGGCACTAATTTGAATTACAAAAGCATCATCATACAAATCATTAGAAATACTCATATTTTGAATTAAACCTTTTTCCATAAGTTCATCTTTAAAATCTGAAGTTGCCCCAAAATTAATATTAAAAATTAAATTAGTAAGTATTTTTAATTCTAATTTAGAATAATTTTTAAACCTTCCAATATCCATTTTACAAGAAAATTTTATTCTTGGATAAGTTAAATTAATATATTCTTCCTTATATTTAGTAGTAACTTTTCTAGGTTCATTTTCTTTTATAACAACTGGATTTAAATATTCTTTAAAATCCTTCTTAGACAAATTATTTTCTACAATACTTGCCATTTCATATGGATTAAAATTACCAGTTATAGTTAAAAACATATTATTTGGATGATAAAAAGTATCATAAACCAATTTCACATCATCCAAACTTATACTATTTACATCATCTGGAGTACCTGTAATAGTATATCTATACTTAGATTTTTGCAAAGTATTTGCTAACGTATGAAAAAACACAACACTATATGCATCATCAAGTCCCATATTAGCTTCTTCAACAATTATTCCTTTTTCTTTAGCAACACTTTTCTTTGTAAAATAAGGATTATAAACAAAATCTAGTAATTGTTCCATATTTTCTTTTTTATTACTTGTAGCAAAAACAATATAACTTGTATAATCAAAAGTTGTAAAAGCATTAGCATCGCCCCCTAGGGAATAAAACTTATCATGAGCAGTTGTATCTTCATCAATATTAAATTTAATATGTTCTAAAAAATGTGCTAAACCATCTGGTACTTCATAAACTTTTTTACCAATTTTAAACTTAGTATGTACCGAACCATATTTAACAGATAAAGCAGCATACATACTACTAACTTTTTCATTCACCCACATATAAATTGGAAGACCACATTTAGTTTTATAAACATATATTTTCTCATTTAATCCTTTTAATTCTAATTCTTCCATCTAAATTATCTCCCTTCTAAAGTAAATATTGTATTTAACTTAACTTTCTTAGAAACATTTACTATATCTTCTTTAGTTAACTTTTTAAAATATTCTTTTCTTTCTTCTATTGAAGGTAATTTATCATATATATTAAAAACATAATTATTTAAAATAGCAATATTATTATCTAAAGACATATCTAATGAAATAACCATATTATTTATTGCATCCCTAACTTCTTCTTCACTAAAGTTTCCATTTTGCATACTTTTTAATTCTTTTTTAACTAAACTAATTGCTTTTTTAACATTACAATTATCTAAAGATATTTGTACCATTAATAATTTATCATATTTTAAATACATACTATTAATTGCATAACATAAACTATTTTCTTCTCTAATACTCTTATATAACTTTGAAGTAAGTCCCCCACTACCATACAAATAATTAAAGCAATTCAAAGTTATATTTTTTTCTAATTCACTTAAGTTCTTCAAATTAAATAACATAACTAAATTAGTTTGAATATTATCACTTTTCATAGTTTTTTCTTTTACTTTCTTAGTCTCTTTATTATCAACCATTACTTCAAAATTGTCACTAACAATATATCTATTTTTAAAATATTTCTTTATTAAACTAGCAACATTATCCATATCTAAATTACCAATTAAAAATACATCTACTTTAAAATTCTTTCTTAAGCTTTTATAAGCATTATAAAGTTTTGCTGGTGTAATATTTTCTAATTCTTCAATTGTCCCAAGTATTTCATAAGAGGTTGGACTATTACTATCCATAGTTTTAATAGCTTCTTTAATACTTTGTTTAACAGGATTTTCTTTTAAAGAATTTATTTCTCTTCTTAATCTTTCTTTAACAATATTAAATGTTTTTAAATCAAATTCATCATTACATACATTTGGATTTAGAATCACCTCAAACAAAGTCTTTATTACATCTTCGATATAACCTTCGTCCTCTATATACTCCGGATTTATAAAATCTAGAGAAACATGTAAATCAATTACATTACCAACTCTCATAGTTGATGCATAAATAACTATCTTATATAGTTCTTCAAATCTTGTAATTAAGTCTTTTTTTCTAGGATACTTCTTACACCCTTCACTTAACATATCAGCTAAAAAAGAATATGTTCCTATTTCTTCTTTTTTCAAAACATTTTTAAATATAACTTCTAAATGACTAGTTTTAAATCTATCTGTTTTAATAGTATAAATATTAAAAGAATTACAATTATATGTTTTATATTTCATTTCACACCTCGATACTAGTATGCTTACTTTTTAAAATTTTATTATATTCTTTTAAAGTATAATCATCAGTCATACCTGCTATATAATCTATTACAATTCGCTCATTACTATTATTTTTATATTCATCACTCATATTTGATAAATAAGATTTAATTATATTACTATCTTTATTATTAGTTTTTAAATCATTTAAGTAAGTATTATACAAAGTATTAATCATTACATGTAGTAAATTTTTTTCCTCATTAGTATATGCATTATTATAAATGTTTTCATAGTTAAAATTCTTTAGATTTTTAATTGCTTCATAAACTTTATTACTTAATTTAATATAATTTTTATCTTTACTTTCATTTATTACATCAAGAATTATACTATTAACTATTTCTTTATTACTTTTACCTAGTACATCAGTTACACTTTTTGGAACATCTTCCCAGGTTAATAAATTCATTCTAACAGCATCATCTATATCACGACCTAAATAAGCTATCAAATCACTAATTCTTACTACACAACCTTCTAAAGTCATTGGAATTAACCTTTTACATTCATCCTTATCTTTATAAGTATTTTCATATTCAGCTAAAAATTCTTCCTTTGTTTTATTAACAGGTTTATATAAACCTTGCACAAGTTCTCCATTATGGCATAAAATAGCATCTAATGTTTGTAAAGTAATATTTTTACCCTTACCATAATTTTCTATATTCATTAAAAGTCTAACACTATGAACATTATGATTAAAATAACCACATCCCGCCTTAAGACTTATTTCATTTAAAATTGCCTCACCTACATGACCAAAAGGAGTATGTCCTAAATCATGCCCTAAAGCTCCAGCTTCAATTAAATCTTCATTTAACCCTAAAGCCCTTCCAATCGTTCTAGCAATTTTACTTACATATAAAACATGTATCATTCTTTTGGTTAAATGATCATTTTCTTTAAAAGAAAAAACTTGTGTTTTATCCATATATCTTTGAAATGCTAAAGAATATAAAATTCTATCAACATCCCTTGAAAAAGGTGCTCTGAAATCACTTTCATTTTTTTCTAAATATATTGCATCTTCATTTTTACAAAACATATTTTTACCTCCATTTATATCATATCAATTTTTATTAATTTTTTCAATAAAACCACAATGCTTACATAACTCTTCTTCTAATTTTTTATTCTTAAAACCTTCCACCATTTTTAAAGCTCTCTTACTATTTAAAATACTATCCAAACTACTTTCAAATATATTACCTAATTTTATAGAACCATTACCATCTAAACAACAAGGAACAACACTTCCATCTACTAATATTCCTACATGGTCCCTTATTCCATAACATTTACCACTAGTATTATAAATATTATTATTTACATCTGGCCACTCAAATTCCTCATCTATGTCTACAAAAACATTTTCTTCTAGTTTTCTACTTTTATCAATTTTAACATTATATTTTTCTTCTAATTTTTCAATTATTTTCTTATTACTACCTAACCACAATCTATAATTTACATAAGTATTTTTCTTTAAAATATCACTAAAAGAAAATATTTTTTTAATATAATTATCTATATTACCAACCCCACTATGTAAAGAAATATTTATTTGACGAATATTTTTATTATTAATTATTTTATCTATAAAATATCCATTTGTTGTAATATTTACATAAAAATCCTTACTAGCTTCATTAATAAATTCATTTATTAATGGATGTATTAACGGTTCTCCGAGCACATGAAAATAAAAGTACTTTGTATGTCCCTTTAATTTACTTAAAATAATTTTAAATTCGTTCATACTCATATACTTAGCTTCTCTTTTATTATGTATACAAAAAGAACAATTTAAATTACAATTATTAGTTATTTCAATATAAACTTTTTTTAAACTCATAAGAAAAATAAGATATCTATCTTCTCCAACAAATTATCATCAATTATTTCAGCTACTCTTAATAATTTTATTATTAAACCAATAACAAAATATACACTTGCTAAACAAAGAATAAGTCCAACAACACCTTTTATTTTAAATAAAACTTCAATAATTAAAACAATTAAACTAATACATAACGTAATAAAATAAAATCTTGCACTATGTTTCATAAATAAACTTCCTTTCGTTTACTTACTATTTTAACCTAATTTATCCCCATTAGCAATCTTTTTTTGTGGAGTTATTAAAACTACTCCTCCATCACTATATGTTCCAAGTACTAAAACTTCACTCATAAAGTCTGCAACTTGTCTTGGTGGAAAATTAACTACAGCCATAATTTGCATGCCAATTAAATCTTCTTTTTTATATTGTTCAGTAATTTGTGCTGATGATTTTTTTATACCCAACTCATTTCCAAAATCAATTGTTAACTTATAAGCTGGTCTTTTTGCTTTAGGAAAATCTTCAGCATTTATAATCGTTCCTACTCTAATATCTAATTTTACAAAATCTTCTATACTTGCCATAAAACCTCCAAAAAAATAGAGCTAAGCTCTATTTAATTTCATATACTTCTCCATTTAAATTATCTATTTTACTTTCTTCTTCTGTTTTTAATGAAGGAAGTTCAACTTCTTCATCTTCATCGTCTATAATAGAAAACATCTTATTATTAGTTGGTTTAACTTCTTCTTTTTCTATTTTTGTAGTACTTATTTCTTCATTATTACTTACTATATTTTCTTCCTTTTTATCAACAAACACTGAGCTAAATATTTGTGGACTAGGTTTAAATATAGGCTTTTCTTCTTTTACTTCAGGAATATCAATACTATTAAATTCATTTTTAATACTTTCAAGAGAATTTAAATCATTTTCTAACTTTTTATCTTCTTCATTATTATCAAAAATTGGTTTAACTTCTTCCTTAGGAAGTTCATCAATACTAATTGGATTTTTTTCTTCATCAGTATCTTTGAAAATCGGTTTAACTTCTTCTTTTACTTGTGGTAACTCAATTTCTTCACTTTCTTCTTTTTCTTCAGGAACAAACTCAGTAACAGTTACCTCATTACTTACTTCAGGAACATTTTCTTTAACCTCTTCTTTAGTAACTTCCACCTTTTCAGGTTTTTCTTCCACTTTCTTAAAAGCATCTAATTCAATTTTTTGTAATCTTTTAGTTTCTTCTAACTTTTGGTCTTTCTTTCCAAAGAAATAAACTAACACAAAAGCAATAATTAAAACCACTAATGCAATAACTAAAATCAAAGTAAAATTATCATTTTGATATAATCCATATATGAAATCTTTCATAATATAATACACCTCTTTATTCTTATATATTAAATATTACCAAAATATATTAAAAATGTAAATATATTTTCTAAAACTTTTAAAAAAATAGACTTAATTTTACTTAAATCTATTCATTTGTTGCATAACTTGCTTTACTTGTTTTTGACTTGGCTTTCTTCCCATTGAAGACATCATTGCTTCAATCATCTTTTCATTTATCGGTGGATTTTTTTCTAAAGTCTTTTTCATTAAAGCTCTAGCTACAAAAAATCCAATTACAAGTCCGATAACAATACCAATTACTAAATATAATATTAATTTACCCATAAAATTATCTCCTTTATATATCTATTTTACTATAAATAAATAAGTTCTTCAAGCCAGAAATAGTCTTTATTTTGAAAATCACAAGCAAAAGCTTCTGTAATTGGCAAAAATTTCTTTATATCTCTATTAATTATATTAGTTTTAAGTAAGATATGACTATTTTTAACAGTTATTGTTGTTTCTTCCTTACGATATTTATTTACTACTTTATGAGTATCTCCAGTTTTCATATAAAAATCATTATCTTTATTAAGTTCATATATTAATTTATTATATTTTAACTTATCTATTGGTACAATTATTTGGTCAAGTAAATCTTTTCCTATCCCAATACTTGTTTTATCAAGTAGATAAATATCTTCTAAAGATTTAAATAAATTATATGGACTATCCTTAAGAAGTATCCCCATTTCTTTGTTAATTCTAAAAATATAAAAAGTCCTCATGTTATCACCCAAAACTATAATAACACAAAGACTTCGATTAATTTGTCATATTATGTCGATAATATCATCTTTTTTCAAAATATTTGCAATATGTTCTAAAATTGTTGTTTTATCTATCTTTAAATATTTAACAATATCTTCAGTTTTACCGCTCATTCCAAACTTATTAACTCCAAAAATATATTCTGGCTTACTAGCAAATCTATTCCAAATCAAACTTGAACCAGCCTCAATTACAAATGTTGGTACATCTTTTGGTAATAATTGTTCTTCATACTTAGGATTTTGTTTTAAGAATAATTCCATACTTGGCATTGAAACTACTCTAGTATCTATACCCATTGTAAATAATTCACGAGATATATCCATCGCCATTTCCAGCTCTTGACCAGTAGCAATAATAATTCCATCTAAATGATACTTTTCTTTTCGAACCATATAAGCTCCATATTTAACAAACTTAGCATTTGTATTTTTTTGTTTACTTCTCTCTTCTTTACTTATAACTAATGCTGTCGGGCAATTATTTTTCAAAATATATTCCCAAGAACCCATTATTTCATTTATATCTGCTGGTCTAAATGTTATAAAGTTAGGTATCGTTCTAAGCATAGAGAGTTGTTCAACAGGCTCATGTGTTGGACCATCTTGACCAACATACACAGAATCATGAGTAAAAATATAAGTAACAGGTAAATTCATTAAAGCAGACATTCTTATCGCTGGTTTCAAGTAATCACTAAAAGATAAAAATGTTGAACCAAAGACTTTTAAATTAGATAAAGCCATACCATTTAATATTGCTCCCATTGCATGTTCTCTAACCCCAAAATAAATATTTTTACCAACTGGGTTTTCTTCACTTTGAATAGTTGATTTATCTAAATTAGTTTTACAAGATGATGAAAGGTCTGCAGAACCACCTAGGAAAAATGGACTTTTCGGTGATATAAAATTCATAATCTTATGATTTGACTCTCTTAAAGTTTCCCTATACTCATCACTTATTTTAAATTTAGTATCATCAAAATCAATTACAAAAGCATTTCTTTCTAATAAATTTACTAAAGCATGTAAATTACTATTTTCTTCTTTTATATTAGTATATTCTTCTTGCCATTCTAAATATTTTTTAGAAACTCTCTTATTAACATAGTTTTGTAAATAATCTAAAACTTCTTTACTTACTTCAAATGCCTCATTAGTTATTTTATATTTATTTCTTATATTAGCTAAATCTTCACTATCTAAAGGTTTACCATGAACAGTATTTGTTCCTTCCAACTTAGAATCTTTGCCAATCGTAGTATTACAAATAATAATTGATGGTCTACTAGACTTCTTAGCTTGTTTTATAGCTTTAGATATTTCTTTATAATCTCCTCCATTTTTAACATTTATAATATTAAAGTCCAAAGCTTCAAAACGAATTTCAATATCTTCTGTAAATGTTTTTTTAGTATCACTATCTAATGAAACATTATTTTTATCATATAAAAGTATTAATTTATTTAAATTTTGAGTACTTGCAAAACTTAAAGCTTCGTAACTAACTCCTTCCATTAAGTCACCATCACCACATAAACAATATGTATAGTAATCAATTAAACTAGAGTTTTTATCTTCAATTTTTACAATTGAATTTAAATATCTTTCTGAAAGAGCCATACCAACAGCCATACCTACCCCTTGACCTAAAGGACCAGTTGACACATCTACCCCTGGAGTAACTTTAACCTCAGGATGTCCCGGCGTTAAGCTACTAATTTGTCGAAAATGTTTAAGTTCTTCAACCTCAATATTATATCCCATATGATAAAGACAAGAATATAACAAAGCAGAACCATGACCTGCAGACATAACAAATCTATCTCTATTTATCCAATTAGGATTACTTGGAATTACATCTAAATGTTCTTTATATAAAGCATAAATAATCGGTGCAGCTCCTAAAACTATCCCAGGATGCCCACTTCCGGCCTTATTTATCATATCTAATGCTAACATTTTAATACTATTAATAGCTAAATAATCCATCTTACTCATTTTTACCACTCCTCGTATGATAATAAAATCATATCATAAAATAATAAAAAATGCAAAATAAAAAGAACCGTCGTCACGATTCTCATATGGAGCAGTCCGTCACATACCCCCGAGTGGCACTTATCACACCAACTCGCACAAATTTAGGCGGTTAATCTCTTATCCTCCCTATAAAAATGCATTACCATCTTTCCTAATGACCTTATACTAACATATTTTTTAGTGTGTGTCAATGGCTATTTAAAATTAAACAAAAAAAAGAACCGTCGTCACGATTCTTGTATGGAGCAGTCCGTCACATACCCCCAAGTGGCACTCAACACACCAACTTGCACAAATTCTGACCGTTAATCGCTTAACTATCGTATAAAAATGCTCTACCATCTTTCCTAATGACTTAATATTAGCATATTTTTTAGTGCGTGTCAATGGCTTTTGAAAAATCTTTTATAATTATTTTTTTAAAATATTTATAAATAGATTTCAATAATTTATTTTTCTTATAAAATCCACTATTTTTAACAATTCTTTCAAAAAATAATTTATATAACAATTCATTAATATGTTCTTTTACTTCTTCACTAGTAACCAAAACATTAAACATATATAATGCATAAGTAAGTTGTCTTATAGTAGAATTTGAAATTTTAGTATCATAAGTTTTTTTGTCTATTTTACAACTACGCAAATAATCTAAAACATCTGGATTAATTACATAATTATCAATAGTTTCATTTAAATTAGCTAATATCTTATTATTATGATAAACTCTATTTCTTAATGTAACAATTTCCTTTAACAAGCTAATATATTTTTTATCTTCTTTTATTCCAGCAAACTTAATAAAAAACTCATAAAATTCAATTAATTTACCAAAGGGTAACACATCTAATAATTCTTCTATAGATATATTTTTATTTAAATTTTTAGTATATTTATTTTTAGTTTCTTTATTTAAATATTTTTTTATTACATCATTGTCTTTACTAGTTATTAAATTAATAATTCTAAACTTCAAATAATGTTCTATATCACTAATAATATCATAAAGTAAAAGTCTTAATTCAAAATCTATTATTGCTAAATCTTTTAAATATGCAAAATCTAAATCAATATATTTATTTACATACTTACCATCAATATAATATTTTTCAAACAAATTTTTATATAAACATATATTTCTATAATTATTATTTTGTTCTAAATATTTTATTGCTTCTTCTTCACTCATTTTTTTAAACTTAACATTTTCATTTTTTAATTCTTCTAACATTATGCCTCCTAAAGTTTAATATCTATTATAACATGCTATATACCCATTGTCTATCCTAGAATAAAATATTGTTTATTTTTATTTTATGTGATAATATATTGTTAGGTCCTCGTAGTTTAGTTGGATAAAACAAGCCCCTCCTAAGTAAGTGGCTATGAGGAAAACATAAAAATAATTCCTTGCAAAGCAAGGAAATACCTGTCCTTGTAACTCAGTTGGATAGAGTATCCCTCTCCTAAAGGGAAAGTCGGAGGTTCAAATCCTCTCAAGGACGCCATTTTTGATTATAAAAGTCTTGAAATTAAGGGGTTTCAAGACTTTTTTACATATTTAAAAAAGTGTTATAAACTATCACAACTTGACACAAGGTGTCCTCTAGTTTGGCACTTTTTATGGCACTCGTTGAATATTCAATAATTATCTATCAAAGTATTATAAATAAAGGGCAAAATACTTATGAGTGTTTTAAAAGTTGTTTGAAATGGCACTTTTTTACTAAAAAAAGATAAAAATGTATTAAAATTATTAATAGTAAAGGTGGAAAAATGAAAGATAAGCAATTTAAAGATTTAAGATTTAATATAACTCAAGATATGAATAATATGATTATTGAAATAATAGTTATAAGACAATTATTAAAAGAAAATAAGGTTAGTAAGAAAGATAGAAAACTTGTTGAAAAAGAGTTGAAAGAATTAACCGATTTATTTGTATTAGAGTTTAGAAAAAATAATGTTGAAGAAAGAAAATTGTATAATGATTTAATGAATAAGTAAAAAAATAAGAGAGATAAGCAATTAAAACTTATCTCTCTAATTATTTACAACCATTATTTTTTGTCCTTTTTGTTGTTGCTTTTCCATAACCTAATTCAACACGATTAGAATATCTACAACCGGCACAATTAACTGATATTTGTTGTTTAGGGTCTTTTTGAAACTCCCAAATAATTTCATCAAAACACTCTCTAAATAATTGCATAAACTCTTTTCTTTTGTTTTCGTGTTCTTCTAACATTTTATTATAATTTTCAATACCATTGTCAATTATAAAGTTTAAATCATATTCAAGACTATTCTTATTAGGTTCTGTTAGTCCTAATAAATCTTCAATATCTAAATCAATACTTACTTTCTTATTCGCCATTTGTTTTAACCTCCATAAGTTCTATAAACTTGTAAAAATCATATTCGCTAATTAAATAACCTTTTGATATTCTTGTTGCTTTTAATGTTCCATTCTTAATTAGTTTTTTAAGATAGCCAACTGATGTATGGGTTATCTCATTTATCTCTTGTAATGTATAAAATTTATTTTTCATTTAACCTCCAAAATTTACTGGGGGTGACTTTAGTAAAGCACCACAAAAAAAGAGCATATAAGCCCTTTGCCCCTACATAAATTTACAAAATTATTTTTCAATAAAGGTATGATGTGTAGTAAAAAAATCATAATTAACTTTACCTAAAGCACCATATCTATTTTTAAGAATTGTTAGTGTTATTCTTCTTGGGTTCTTTCTTGCCTCCATATCTCTATCATTAGCATTGTTATTGGTATATTCTAAACCTATAAGAATATCACTTGTATATTCAATACTACCACTTTCTTTAAAACTTTCCATTGTAATACCACCACCATAATTAGCACGATTTAAACTACTTATTGCGATTACTGATATATTAAGCATTTTGCTTAACTCTTTAAGTCTTTTTGTTATGGTATCTATAACTTGCTTATCATTGCCATTATTACCACATAAGATATATTGTAAATAGTCTATGATAACAACTATATTTTGACTTGGGTTATTTTCTCTAAACTCAATAATACAAGTTTCAATATTTCTTAAATCATATATGTTATCTACAATGTATGAGTTGTCGGCAATAGGTGTGTATTTCTCAAATAGTTTTTGATAGTCTATATCATCATTATTAGATAGCAAGTCATCATAAGTATAACTTGATAACTCATCATCTATATAAGAAATTCTACTTAAACTTTTAGATATTAAATCAAACTTAGACATTTCCAAAGAAAAGAATAAAACCTTTGTGTTATCTAAAGCCGATATATTATCAGCAAGTTGTAATATGAATGTTGTCTTACCTAAACTTGGTATAGCACCTATAGTTATTAAGCCATTTGGTAGTCCTCCACTTAATATATAGTCAAGTCTATTAAAGCAAGTTGGTATTCTTTTAATCTTGGTATCATCTTTAATATAGTTTATATACTCTTGTAGTATGTCTGTTGTGTTTTTTATTTCAGTATTCATTAAAACTGCCTCCATACACCACCACTCCTTTTAGAGTTGGTGGTATTATTTATTATATTTAATATTATTAGAAGAAAGAGAGGCTTATAAAATATTATAAATAAAGCATTTGTGAAAACTTAACCTACAATATAAATAGTTTATATCTACATTGTAATAGGCTTATTCCTACTAACTAAAGATTATTTTAGACCTCGTAAAGTCTATATAATTCTTTGGTGTGTTATCATACCTATAGTTAAGTCCTAAAAACATACAAGCATTTTTTAGGTTAGTATCAAAAGGCTTTATGATAGACCTATATACTTGTCTTTGTTCTTTATCTAATTCATCATATAAAGGTAGTAAAGGACAATTCTTGATTAATTCTTTAACCGATATAACATTTTCAGTTTTCTTTCCTTTATTTCGCCTTTTATGTAGTAAGATATAGTTAGCAATAAAAACACTATGCCTATAATATCTTATATCATTATTTAATACCTCATTAGGCACTTGGTAGAATTGTTTAGTCCTATCTAATAAAGATATAAAGTCATCACTAAAAACAACCTTAAAATAGCCCTTTAAATGCTTATATGAGGCAAGTATATTGCAACTATACCAACTACTATGAACTTTATAATCAAAACTAATAGATGACAAGTAAATAAGCGAATATTCAAAGTGCCTTACATCACTAATACTTAACTTATCTAATATATCAGTTTTAGTTATAGTAAATGTGTTTTCACAAAGACCACATTCAGTTATAAGACTACATAAATAAAGCATAACCTTAAAAGTAGTAATTGAGTTGTCATATTGCTTGTTAGCATTATTAAGCCTTAAGTAATACTCATCTCTATCAATGATATAGTTCTCACTATTTCTAACTCTAATTAGGTTTAGAAGTAAGTTATTAAAGTATTTGTTTTCATATATCTTATAAATGCTATCACCTCCAATTATTTTTTTACACTTGAATTTTAATATTATTTGGTGGCTTGTGTATAGTCTTTTGTATAAACAAAAACAAGTGAGTTAAGTTGCTCACTTGATAGATAATATCTATTGCCAATTAAAGTATAGGATACCTCATTATTTTTAACCCAACTATATAAAGTTTTATATGATATACCTAACTTTTTACAAGCAACCTTTAATGGTATTAAGTCCTTGATATTACCACCTCCTCATATATTTAGTAGCAATATTAGGTATAGACTACAATTTTTGTGTATTTTTGGTATTAAAAAACATATAAGATTTTACTTATATGTTAATTCTTATTTAAATTGATATATTCTTTAGGGTATCTATTTTCTAAAGGACATCTCAATTTACCATCTACTAAATTACAATCAAAGGAACTTTCTTTTTTTGTTTCCTCATAAGTTATCCAAAATGTATAAGTTGTACCATTTTTTTCATACTTACAACTACTGCTATATTTTCTAATATCTTTTCCTAAATTACTATAACTATATTCACAACCACCTAAAAAGTTGGTGTATAAATAGTAAAACTCAATATCTTTGTCCCTTTCAATAGCATAATTAATGTTATCATAAGTCCATTCGGTTTTAGTAAATGGTAGTATGATTGCTATAATAACTGGTATAAAAGCACCACATATTACGGCGATAGTTTTTTTTCTATTTAAATTTTCTTTGTTATTCTTTAAATATTTATATATAAAGACCAAAGCACCAAAATATATAAAAGTAGTAATAGTTGCAATTATAATACTAAAGCTAAATGATTTAATAAGCATAAAAAACACAATCATCATTATAAGTGAAGAAAAGATTGCAACTAATAATAAAGACTTGTCATCTAATTTAAAAAATTCATCTTTGTTAAATGTATTTTGTTTTAAATCAACTTTTTTATTATTTATGGGGCAACCGCAATTAGAGCATACCTTTTCATTTTTAAATACTTCTTTGCCACATTCCTCACAATAATATTTATTTTCAATTTCAATAGGACAACCACAATGAATACATTGTTTAGCCTTATCACTTATTTGTTTTTTACATTCAGGACATTTTATTAAAGCCATTTAGTTGCCTTCTTTCTTCGATATAGTAGAAATACCATATATAATAATTGTTCCACCCATAACAATTAGTATTCCCTTAAAAGAAATACACAATAAATCACCTAATTCATTAACATTATTAGCAGTTTTTGAAGAAGCATTTTGTATACCAGTATAAGCATCTCCACCATATATTACTTCTTTTGAATGATTTCCGTAATAGTTAAGTTGTAATCCCCAAATAATAGATAATAATCCTATGACAATATATAATACTCCAAAAAAAGTATTTTTCCTATTTGTTATTTTTAGAGAACAGCCACAATTATTACATGCTTTATCATTAACATAAACCTTTTTTCCACATTCTTTACAAATTGATTGTTTTTCAACAGGACTTCCACAATGAATACAAACTTTTGATGTATCACTTATTTCTTTTTCACAATCTACACATTTAATTAAAGCCATTTTACCAACTCCTTACTTTAATGAAATATAATCATTTTTATCAATCAATGAACTAATCATGGCATCTAAACTACTTTGAGATGGACATTGAATTTCTTCGTTATTCTTTAAACAATATATTGGTATTACTTCACCATATTCAATACCTTCTTCATTTTTTTGTATCATACCTGCACTTATTATGGCATTTTTAATATTGTACTTATCTATAATTTTTTTGCTTTCTTGTATTGTATATTCATTAACATTTGTACCAGAATTATATAACACACTTAATTCTAAAAAATAATATTTATTGTCTAATTTATCAAGAGAAATGTCTTTAAAAGACAATCCGCTTTTATCATCAATAATATTTAAAGTATCTTTAGCAACCAATAAATTATCATCATAACCCTCATATAAATCAATAATATTTATATACTCATCTAATTCACTTGTATTAGATTGTTTTAACATATCATTTACTTTTTCTCTATAACGATAAATAATTGAAAGTGCAAACATATAGTCACTACATAATTGTTCGTTTTTACATTTTTTTAAATCTTCATTATATATTTTTAAAGTCTGATATTCATTGTTATTGTCTTTATATGATATAGTCCAAATATAATAATCATGAAACCAAAAATTTTTAAAACCTTTAACTTTTTCAATATTTGTTACACTCCAATTATCACCTAAAGCATAATCTAAATAATTTTTATATTTAGTAGTAAAATCTATACTTTTTTTAGGAAATAATAAACCTAATATAATATAGCAAAGTATTATTCCCAATATTGAGATGAATATTAAAATAACTTTTTTAATTTCTTTTTTTGTTCTTTTCCTTTTATCTTTTTTCTCTTGTTTTCTTATATATTGCTCTTTACTTATTACTTTTTTGCCACAATGAACACATTTAGTAGCTTTATCACTTATTTCTTTTCCACACTCATTACATTTAATTAAAGCCATATAAACTACATACTCCTTTCCTATAATCTATTATACCATATATTTTTCTTTTTGTCGTTAGTTGTAAGACATATTTTTTGCTTATTTTTTGGGAAAATATTATTAGGTGGTATTTATGGCAAAAGAAAGTAGTAAATATAATGATGATTATTATTATAAGTTAGCAAGACTAAATATTAAAAAGTATAGAAACATAAAGAACTATACTACACAAGAATTAGCCGACAAGTGCGACTTAACACATCAATTTATTAGAGATTTAGAGTGTATTAAACTAACAAGGCGACCAAGACTTGATACATTAGGTAGAATAGCAAATGCTCTTGATATAGATATTAGAGAATTATTTGAACCAATAGAAGAAGATACAAAAAATAAGAGTGATGAAGAATAAAATCTTTTATCACTCTTTTATTATGACCATAGCCTTATTTTAAGTCATTTTAGGTGGTGTATTAAATCAAAAACAATTAAATCTATTATTTATATATAAAAGGCTTTTTGTCGTTAAAACAAGCCTTAAAAGGTCGGTTATTTATTACCATCTATTCTTTCTTTTAACTCATCTAAAACTGTTTTCCAGTTTTCATCTAATTCAAAGTGTTTTAAACCTTTTTTTATATCAAGTATATTTCCTATAAAAACTCTTGAACATATTTCTTCATAAGCCTTTTGTGTATCATATTCTTTCTCGTATGCTTTAAAATAATCAGGTAAAACACCAATTAAATCGTATGCTCCTTTTATAATTGACCTTAACAATCTTAAACTTTTGTATTTTGTAATTTCATCAGTAGAGTTTATATCAAAATCAAAGTCTAAATCATATAATTTATATGTCTTTTGAATATAAGGTAAAATATACTTGTTTATATTGCTATTTATCAAAGTTTTATCAATACAAGAATATAAGTTATTTTTTTCTAACTTATCTTGTTCTATTAAGTCATCACATAGCAAATCTAATATATTTATCTTTCTCATATTAACTATTCCTTTCGTATAAGTCTTTAAATTGCTCTATAAGTTCTTTAATATTTGAATATGCTAAATCTATATTGTTATTGTCTATTAAATCACTTATATCTTTCAATTTATTAAATACATTAATATAAGTAATATCTTTTACATAAGTTATGTCTTGATTTAAAAACTCCTTTAAATAGTAGTTAAATAAGTTTACAAGACATTTATCGTTATATATGTAATAATCTACCATAGAATTATTCAAGTCTTTTATTCTATTTAAAATATCAAATATAAAATATCTTTGTTCTGTATCTTCATTAAGATTTATACCTGTTCTTTTTTCATAATCTTGAATAAATAAATCATTAAGTTCTTTTTGCTTTTCTTCATCAAATAAAGTTGATGACTTTATATCTAAATTATCTATAATCTTTAAATTAACTTTTTTAGGTAGTTTATCATTTGGCTTTTTAATATATGGCATATCTTTACTATCAACTAATTTATCAAAATTAAGATTATCAAGTATATTCATAAAATACTCGGTATCTTTTTCAAGACTTTTAAGATTATATTTAGTCTTTTTAGTTGTATATAATTCTTTCATCTCATTTAATTCATCAAGTGTATTTTCTAAACTCTCATATATTAAAATACACTCACTATCATAACACTTTTTAATCTTGTTTTTATATTTGTTTAAATAAGCATTTATTAAGCGCATTATATTATCTACTTTTTGATTAATAGGTATATAGTTTAAAGAAAATAAGATATTATTTAAACTAATATAAGTGTTATATGTTTCAAATATCAATTCATATTGTAAGGGGTAGTCTTTAATCTTTACACCAAAAGCACTTTCAAACTTTTTAATATAGATAGATTTATTAAAATATTTCTTATCAAGTTTATTATGATACTTTCCCATATAATCCCCCCTTTGGTGCCAAATATTATAGCACAAAAAAGTCTTTTATACTTAAAATAAGTTATAAAAGACTTAATTTATAGCGATTTTTTAGTTTAAAATCAGTTAATTATTGTTATTAGACACCATTATAGAGTTAAGTTTTTGATAATCTTTATAATGGTTTTTAACTAATTCATATATACTTGATATACGATTATTCAAATTATTACTTGATTTATTACTTTTAACAATAACATTTAAATAGTTATTAAATCTATCAATTTCTTCTTGTGATATTTTATTACAAGTATCTTTCTTTAACATTGTAGCAACTAACTCGTGTTTTATATCACAAATATCTAATACTCGTTTAGATTTCTCATCAAGTATTTGTAATTGTTCTTTAGTTTTTTCATCTAACATATTTTTCAACTCCTTTCGTGTATTTACAAAACTTGTCGACTTGCTTTGTGATTTCATCATACTAGGTTTTTGAGTAAAAAAAAATAGTTTTTCATCAACTTTTTTGGGTTATATTTTACTTATTTTTGTCCGAAATAATTAATTTTTTTGCTCTTTTTTTCTTTATTTTCAATACCCCATATTTTAAAAATGGGGCTTTTTTGGTTGCTCGTTTTGGTACCTCTTTTTAGGTATAGTGTAGTTGTTCGAACAAGAAATATTTTGAAAGGAGCAACTATTATGACAAAGAAAATATGTGATATTCAAGAATTATCAAGTTATTTAAAAATATCAGTATCAGAGATTAGAAAATTAGTAAGAAGTAAAAGAATACCACATTTTAGAATTGGTAATAGATTAAAATTTGATTTAGTAAAAATTAATTCTTGGGTTGAAGATTTAGAGGCACAAGAGGGAAAAAATCTATTATTTTTCTAGGAAAAAAGGGCAAAATATGGTATAATTATATTAGATAATTATTGAAGTATTTTGCTCGTAAGATTATTGAAAGGAGTTAAAAATCTTATGAGTATAACAAGATTATCAAATAATAAATATAAAATAATTATTGAACTAGGTTATGACATTTTAGGTAATAGAAAAAGATTAACAAAGACTGTCAATGGCACTAAAAATGAGGCAATTAAAATTGAAGCCGATTTAAAAAGCAAATATTATCATATAGGAAAAGCAAATAATATAAGTGATTTAACATTTGAAGAATATAGCCAAATATTCCTATCAAAATATTGTGATAAAATCAGTTTAGTTACAAAAGATGGCTACGAAAAATCACTTAAAAGAATATTGCCGATAATAGGAAAGATTAAACTTAATAAGATAACTCCACTTGTATTAGATAATATGTATCAAAAATTAAAGATAGGAAAAAATAATCAAGTGTTAGGTTATCACTCTATGTATGGTTATTATAAACTTATTAATGTAATGTTTAATCAAGCCATTAAATGGGAAGTGTTAGATAAAAACCCTAATTTAAAAGCCAATAAACCTAAAAGAGAAAAAGCCGAAAGAAAGTATTATGATTTAGAACAAGTACAAAAGTTATTATCTTGTTTAGAGTATGAAAATATTAAATATAGAACTCTTATAACTCTTGCATTAGATAGTGGAGCAAGAAGAAGTGAAATATGTGCTTTAAGGTGGAGTGATATTGATTTTGATACTAACTTAATGAGAATTGATAAATCTTTAAAGGTTATTAGAGGTGTTGTTGATGAGGCAACAACTAAAACTGAAAGTTCTAAAAGAGAAATAATGTTAAGTAATCCAACCATTGACTTATTAAAGGAGTATAAAGAGTGGCAAGATAATTATATTAAATGGGTTGGCAAGAAATGGAAAGGTACTAATAGAGTATTTATATCTCAATATGGAGATTATATGCACCCTAGCACTTGCGACCATATAATGAGAAAAATAGTTAAAAAATATGAGTTAGCCCCTATATGCTTTCACGAATTAAGACATACTTCGGCTAGTATCTTAATACATAAAGGTATAAACCCTAAAGCAGTAAGTCAAAGATTAGGTCATGCCGATACAAGTATCACAATGGAAATATATTCACATACTTTTGATATAACCAAAAAAGAAAGTGCTATGGCTTTTGATGAAGTATTGAAAAAAGCATAAATTGGCACTAAAAAAATTGAAATGGCACCAATTTTCGGCACTCGGTAAAAAAATCAAAGTTCAATAATTTATGAAAAATAATAGAAAAACCCTTTAAAATAAAGGAAAAACAAGATATAATAATGGTGTTCTTGTGAGGGAAAGCAAGTCCCCTCCTAAGGGTTAGAGCGCGAGTTCGACTCTCGCCGAGGACACCATAAAAAAAATTAATCCCGCACTTGCGGGATTTTTATAATTCTAATTTTATTCACTAATTGCTACTACATTATTACTCGAGGTATTCTCTAAATTACTAAACCTAACATTAGCAAGTAATATCATTCCTATTATAGCTAAATAGAAAAATAATACTCCACTATACTTTTTTAAAACATCTAACATATCCATTACCTCGTCTTTCTGATATTATTCTAATACATATATTTGTTCGTGTCAATAAAATAAATAACATTTGTTTGACTTTTTACAAATTATAGTGTAAAATAATATTTAGAAAAGGAGATTATTATGGAAGATAAAAAAGAACTAACAAAAAGACAAGAAGATGTGTTAAGCTACATAAAAAAATTTATTGCAGAACATGGCTATCCACCAGCTGTAAGAGAAATTTGTTCAGGAATGGGATTAAATAGTCCAGCTACTGTATTTGTGCATATTAAAAACCTTCAAAAAATGGGATACATCAGACAAGAAAGTAATAAATTTAGAACAATTGAATTACTTGTAGACAATGAATATTTAGACAAAAAAGAAGATGTTGTAAAAGTTCCTCTACTTGGAAAAATAACTGCTGGAAGTCCTATCACTGCTATTGAACAACCTGATGAATTCTTTGATTTACCTGCAGCATTAATGCCAAAACATGGTGAAGTATTTACCCTTCATGTAAGTGGTGAGTCAATGATTAATCGTGGTATATTTGATAATGATTATGTTATTGTAAAAAGACAACAAAATGCTAAAAATGGTGATATAGTTGTAGCAATGACAGATGAAAATGAAGTAACATTAAAAACATTCTACAAAGAAAGTGACCACATAAGATTACAACCAGAAAACGATACAATGGCTCCATTAATATTTAAAAACATCACTATTCTTGGAATAGCAATTGGTCTTTACAGAAAGATATAATCAACACAAAAAGTCTGATAACCACTATCAGACTTTTATATTACTAACAAACTCAATTGTATATATTTAGTTTATTCTCACAGGGTCACTCATACTTCCTGACCCTGATATATATTTTACCGAAGACAAAAGATTGAAGGACGGGCGCACCGCAAGGCTATTAGGCACATAGCCGCTGTAGTAGACATCGCCAGCGCTATTCACAAGGAACGCAAGATACGTATAGCCGGAATTGCGCGAAATGGTCCATTCTGTAGAACCCAAATATAACCAATTTGTACTCGTTGCTGCTCTATAGTCTTTTGTTGCATCACTTAAATTAAATCCAACTAGTGTCCATGCACTTGGACTTGCACTATAATAATAATCTGATACATACATTAATCCTATTTTTTTATCTACTGTTGTTGTTGATGCACTACTTCCTACTTCATATTGATATGCTGTGGCTGGTACTGAAAAAGATATATTTGCCTCATCCCCACCTCCGACTTTCCATGTCGTTGTCGCTATTTTTTCTGCTAATGTTCCTAAACTTGTTAAATATTCTCCATTTAGGTATGTATTTAAACTTGAACTTGACCAGTTGTTAACTTGTGATGTATGCCATGGTTGGTCACCAACTGATTTTGCCCTTATTACTTTTGCTTGGTTTCCGAATACCCCTATTATTCTAAATAAGTTTGCATCTGGACATGTTGTTGCTTCACTTCCAAAACATACATAATTATTTGGATTAGCTCCTGCATACCTATAGCTGTTATCTCCTGCTCCATTGGTTAATGCAGAATTGTGAATATAGATATTTGAGACACTTGGCCCTTGGTCTCCAAAATTTTTAACACATGTTGCTAAATCCGTTCCGCTTGTACAATAAGCTGCTATTGAAGGTATCCATATATCAAAATACACATAACATTTATCTGACACATTCCCTGTTACGATAACTTTTTTATTTATGTCATCCCAGGACAATTCTCCACCATTTTCACATCTGGATAATTCCGTATTAAACTTATATCCTTCTGTTGGCCAACTACTCCGTGTTACTGTTTTATAATCGCCTGCTCCTGCTGTTTGTTCTAAATTCATTGATATTCCTTTAG
>OGPV01000338.1_pt1 | contig 37463 bp, 30 predicted proteins | sample 1553001 | NCBI WGS metagenome assembly OGPV01 (sample SAMEA2580268, study PRJEB22360) | human gut metagenome | biome: human gut; feature: human-associated habitat; material: faeces | place: Denmark | collected 2008/2010
GGCTTCCTCGCCATCCTCACGGTCGCCTACCTCGCGCTTTACCGTTTCTACGGCCTCAACCACCGCTATGAAGCCGACGGCAGGCCCGTGCACCTCGAGGGCGCCCCGAAGGGCGGCGTCTGGCTCGCCGGCAGCCCCCCGCCGGTGAGCACATAGTCCCCTACGCTGATCTCCTCCGGCTGCAACTCCTCAATCACACGCTCGTCAATGCCCTCATAATGGCCGCATAGCAGCACCAGGTGCTCCATACCTGCCAGTTCTTTGACCCGCTGCTGGGTCAGGGTCTTGCCCTGGGGGGTCAGATAAATCAAATGGTGGGGCACATCCCCCGCCCGCTGGCAAATCGCTTGGTAGCAGTCATATACCGGCTGGGTCTGCATCACCATACCCATACCGCCGCCGTAGGGTGTATCGTCCACATTTCTGTACTTATTCTCTGTGTAGGCTCGAATATCCGTGGCTTCGATCTCCACTTTCCCGGCCTTGCGTGCCCGGCCAACAATGCTCTCGTCCAGCACGGCGCGGCACATGTCCGGGAACAGGGTCATAATATCAATCCGCATCAAAAAGTCCTTTCATGGGGCGGATCTTTACCACCCCGGCGGCTACATCTTTCTCCACCACTACATCGTCAATGGCCGGCACCAGTGTGTGTGCCTTTCCCTTCTGCACATCGTAAATATCGCAGGAGCCGTAGTTCTGCACATCGGCGATCGTGCCATACTCGGCGCCGCTGTCTGCATCAATCACCAGACACCCCAACAGATCCTGAATATAGGTGCGCCCCTCCGGCAGCTTGCCGTCTGCTCGGTCGCCGTACAGCACCTTGCCCTTGATGGTCTCTGCCTGTTCAATAGAGGTGATCTCCGCAAAACGGATAATGGCCCCCTGCTTTTGGGGACGCAGGGCTGTTACATGCAGCGGGTGCTGCCCCTCCGGATCCAAATACAACACCTGAAAGCGGCGCAAGTAGTCCAGATCGTCACACCACAGGGTGAGTTTCATCTCCCCGCGGACACCGTGGGTATTGTTTAGCAGTCCAACTTCCAAATACTGTTTCATAGCGGCTCCGTTTCTTTTTTTTGCTGCATTTATTATATGCAAATGGCCGCCGATTGTCAAACCGGCGCAAAAAGCGGCGCCACCGGGCACCGCTTTTGCTTATCTTGTTTGCACTTCTCTTTTTTTGGTTTTTCTTCTGCTGTTTTTCCGGACAGCCGGCTTCTTTACAGTTGGATATCCTTGCTCAACTTGCCGTGGTGAATGGCATTGCCAATGTTGACAGGCGACAGATACACCTTGATCCGCTTGGCCGCTGCGTGCAGCGGATCCCGGTCAAAGGGCACATCGCTCAGGCTCTTGACCCGAATACTCTCCGCCAGTTCGCGCAGGGTGCAGTCCGGGTCTGCCGCCAAAGTCACCGTATGGCTTTGACCGGGCAGCAGATCAAAATAGTTGTCGCTAAAGGGTAACGAAGTGCGACTGCTCTCCAAATGCACCAGCCGGGCAAACCGGTCGGTGGTCACCGTCAGGCACAGTTGGTCTTTTTGAATCTCCACCTTGGTGTGCAGCTTGGCGCCGGGCAGCTGTAAGCGCTTTTCCTGGTCGAAAAGTACCGTCTTTTGTTGCAGGCAGGTGCCGTTTTGCACCAGCCGCACCGCCAAACCGGTGCGGCGCAGATCGTACTTTTTGCGCAGGGGCGCCATTTCCCGGGAAAAGGCCACCGCATTCTCCACCGGCGGCAACAACAGCTTCTTTTTCTCTTTCTCCAGCGTGCCGGTAACAAAGTCGAACAGTTCGTACTCCACCGTCACCGTCTGGCGGGCGTTCAGGTCGTTGAGCACATACACATCGAACCGTTCCTTGCTGTCCTCTACCGACACGGACAGAGGCGCGTTAAACCGCCGTGCGCCGTATTGCAGTGCCTTGTAATTGCCGTAGTAGTCCAGACTGGACCAGGAGCACACACCCCAACAGTCGTTAAACTGCCAGTACATCGCCCCGTTGCACTGCCCCTTGTGGCGGCGCCAGTGCTCGGTGGCGTCTGCAATGCAGGTATCCTGGGTCACCTGGGACAGATAGATATAATCCCAAAACCGCCGGGGCAAATGGAAACGAGAAGCAATATAATACACCATCTTGTCGTTGCCGCTGGCGCACTTTTGGTGCAGGTTAAATACCGGGCTGTTCAGGGCGTAATCCCCGGGCTTTGCGTACTGGCGAATGGCCTTGGCATCCGGCAGGCTCTCAAAGCCGAATTCGCTGCAAAAGCGGGTCATTCGTTTGCGGTAATACTGCATAGGCTGCAAGCCGTGCCACACGCCCCACAGGTGGGTGTCGCCTACATTGTCGCTGTAAACGCCCTCATTATGGGCAATGCCCACCGGCGAACCGGGGGTGTAGGGCGTGTCCGGATCCTCCGCCCGAATTTCCGGCTCCAGGATCTCATAAAAGAATTTTTCTGTCCACTGCACATACTTTTGCATGTGCACCCAGGCCATGTGCATATCCTCGATCTCGTTATTACCGCACCACACCGCCAAGCTGGGGTGGTGGCACAGCCGCTGCACCTGGGCGTGCACCTCGGTCTTTACATTCTCCAGGAATTCCGGCAGGAAGAAGGGGTACGCCTGGCAGGCAAAGCCAAAGTCTTGCCACACCAGGAGCCCCCGCCGGTCGCAGGCGTCATAAAATGCGTCGGATGCATAGTAACCGCCGCCCCACACCCGCAGCATATTCAGGTTGGCAAACTGTGCAGCATCCAGCAGTGCCTCTAACTTTTTGTCATCAAAGCGGGTAATAAAGCTGTCCGGCGGGATCAAATTGGAGCCTTTGATAAACAGGGGCACGCCGTTTAACCGGAACTGGAAGTTCATACCGTATGGATCCCGCTCCCGGTTCAATTCAATGGTACGCAGACCCACACGCTTTTCCGCCCGGTCCAGTTCTTTCTCTTTCGCCGTCAGCACCGCCGATACCGTGTACAGGGGCTGGCGGTCCTTGCCGGACAGTTCCCGGGTCCACCACAGCTCCGGCTTCTCAATTTTGAACACAGCCTCGGTGCCTTTTTCCGTCAGCACCGTGCCGTCCGGGCAGGTCACCTGCAAGGTGCAGGTACAGTCACCGTACTGCTCCACTTGGGCCTTGGCGGTAATCACCGCCCCATCGCCTTGCAACTGCTGGCGCACGGAAAGCTGCGCCACCCGTGCCGTATCCACAAAATCCAGCCCGATTTCCTCGGTAATACCGCTCACCGGCAGCACCGGACCCCAATCCCAGCCGAAGTGGCACTGGGGCTTACGAATATGAACAATGCCGTTCTGCCCGTTGGAGTTCATAGGGGTCATACACTTTTTGTATGCCGCGCTCACATACTCCACCGGTGAATAAAAGCGAATGGTCAGGGTGTTCTCCCCTACCTGCAAGCGCTCTTTGACCGGCACACGGTAAGGCACAAAGCAGTTTTTGCCTTGCAGCACCCGGTGACCATTAAGCATCACATCACAGATGGTGTCCAGCATATCGCAGCGCAGGTACACCGCGTCCGCTTGTAATTCTTCCGCCGTTACGGTAAACTGCTTTTCGTATACCCAGTCGGCGTGGCCGACCCAGCCTACTTCTTTTTCGTTCATACCCACAAACGGGTCCGGGATCTTGCCGGCTGCCATCAGGTCTAAGAAATTGCAGCCCGGCACCTTGGCCGGCATCCAGTCGCCCTGATCCGCCCGGCGAAAACGCCAGTCCCCGGTTAATGTTTTATACATCGGTATTCCCCCTATAGGTCAAGTTTTGCTATTCCATTATACCTAAGCCTACCTGTAAAGTCAAAGCAGAAATACAGCGCCCGGCGTCGCAACAAGAAAAAAGCGCAATTGCCGCTACACTTTTGTGACCTACTGCGCCTTGGCGGTGATTCGGGACCGGGTGCAAAGCGGCGCCGGCCAATTCCCGGAATACATTGCCGATTTTATCGTCCAGAACGGCAAAAACGAAACTTTACAGTATGGAATTCACAGCATAAAAAAAGGACCCGTGCCGATGCACAGGTCCTTTTTGTTTACGCTTTTGATCAGTCGATCTCCACCGCAATTTTCTCGTCGCAGCGGGTGGCGGCAGCGCGCATAACCACGCGAATGGCCTTTGCAATACGGCCCTGCTTGCCGATGACCCGACCCATATCACTCTCTGCAACATGCAGGTGATACACGATCACGCCCTCTTCGTCCGGCTGATCCACCTCTACCGTGACAGCGTCCGGCTGATCCACCAAACCACGGGTGATGGCTACCAATAGTTCTTCCAAGAAAACACCTCCATATTAGTTCTTGCAAATGGGCAAAGAACTAATTATAAAATGCCTTCCTTCTTCAGAATAGCCTTCACAGTGTCAGTGGGCTGTGCGCCGTTTGCGATCCACTTCTTTGCCTTCTCGCCGTCGATCTTCACCTCAGCGGGATCCACCATGGTGTTGTAAGTGCCGATCTCCTCAATGAAGCGACCGTTGCGGGGATATCTGGAATCCGCCACAACTACACGATAGAACGGTGCCTTCTTTGCGCCCATGCGGCGCAGTCTGATTTTTACTGCCATTTTTGTTACCTCCGTAAAAATAAATAATAATGAATTTATATAACCAAAATGCTTTTGGCAATAGATAAAGTTAGAACCCAAAGGGGTTAGAGCCGCCGTTTTTGCCCATCATACGCTGGGCCATCTCCGGGTTTTGGCTCATCATGCGGCGCATTTTCTTACTCATCTTGGGGCCGCCTTTGCCGCCGCCGAACTGTTTGACCATCTTTTGCATCTGCTTAAACTGAGACAGCAGCCGGTTCACATCCTCCACCTGCATACCGCAGCCGGCGGCGATACGCCGCTTTCTGGAAGGATTGATGATCTCCGGCTTGGTGCGCTCCTCCACGGTCATAGAGTAGATAATGGAGCGGAAGCGGTTAAACGCGCCCTCGTCAATGTCCTCGTCCTTAATCTTGGAGCCGATACCGGGCAGCATCTTAATGGTGTCACGCAGGGAGCCCATGCGCTCGATCTGGTCGAACTGATCCAAAAGATCGTTCAGATCAAACTTATTCTTCGCCAGCTTGCGTTCCAGCTCTGCCGCCTTTTTCTCGTCCAGGCTCATCTCTGCCCGTTCAATGAGGGAGAGCACATCGCCCATACCCAAAATACGGGAGGCCATACGACTGGGGTGGAAAGTCTCCAGCTGGTCCAGCTTTTCGCCGGTGCCGATGAATTTAATCGGCTTGCCGGTCACGGCACGCACAGACAGCGCCGCACCGCCGCGGGTGTCACCGTCCAGCTTTGTCAGAATCACGCCGTCAATGCCTAATGCCTCGTTAAAGCTCTTGGCCACATTCACAGCGTCCTGACCGGTCATGGCGTCGATCACCAGCAAAATCTCGTGCGGGTGAACAGTGGAGCGAATGTTTTGCAGCTCCGCCATCAGCGCCTCGTCCACATGCAGACGACCGGCGGGATCCAGCAACACATAGTCGTTGCCGTGATCCCGCGCGTACTTTACTGCCTCGCCGGCAATGGTCACCGGGTTCTCCGTGCCCATTTCAAACACAGGCACATCCACCTGGGCGCCTACCACCTGCAATTGCTTAATGGCTGCGGGTCGATACACATCGCAGGCCACCAGCAAGGGTCGGTGCCCTTCTTTCTTCAACTTCTTTGCCAGTTTGGCAGAATGGGTGGTTTTACCGCTGCCCTGCAAGCCGCACATCATCACAACCGTCGGCGGGTGATTGGCAATGGCCAACCGGGACTCCGTGCCGCCCATCAACTCCGTTAACTCCTCGTTGACGATCTTGATGACCATTTGGCCGGGGGTCAGGGACTCCATCACATCCGCACCGATGGCACGCTGGGTCACCTTGGCGGTGAACTCCTTGGCCACCTTATAGTTGACATCCGCCTCCAGGAGCGCCATACGCACCTCGCGCATAGCTTCCTTTACATCGGACTCTGTAAGCTTGCCCTTGGCACGCAGCTTTTTAAATGAATTTTCCAGCCGTTCGCTGAGCCCTTCAAATGCCAAGTTCTACACTTCCGTTCTTTTTATCATTCGCAAAGATAAGCGGTTAGGGCCTTGATCCGGGCCACATTGTCGTTAATCTCCCGGGACAGTGTGTGCGACAGATTATACACATTAATGGCCTCGGCGCACTGCTCGATTTCTTCCAGTCCCTTCTTCAGGGTCTCGAACTTCTTAGCCAGACCCAAGCGACTCTCCATCTCAAACAGCTGGTTCTCCGCCCGCTTGATGGCGTCGCGCACGCCCTGACGGGTAATGCCCTCATTCTCTGCGATCTCAGAAAGCGAAAGGTCCTCGTCATAGTAATACACCAAAAAATCGTGCTGCTTTTGGGTCAACATTTCGCCGTAAAAATCCAGCAAAAAAGAAACTTCCAAATTCTTGGCCAAGGACGCCCTCCCCTTTCTTAGTCTCTTTCGCTGTAAAGTGAAAGCTCTTTACAGCAAGGGGTATTATACTAAAACCGGGCCGCCTTGTCAACCGCTCTCTGCATATTTTTTGCAACAAAATTTACGAAAAAAGCGCTTGACACAAGCTATGGTGCACCGCAAAAGCGCCACCCCACCGGATAGTGGTGCGCGCCGACAAAGCAAAGAACACGATTTGTTTACAAAATCGATACAAATCATTGACAACCTATCGCCTAATACATTATAATAGTCAAAGTCCAAAAAACACGGAGGTACTGTACATGAATCCATTGCATGAATTTGCAGCGCTGTTCTCCAACTTCGGCAACATTGATCCCCGTATGATCGTGATGTGGGTGGTTGGCGGCGTGCTGGTCTACCTTGCCATTAAGAAGGAAATGGAACCCACCCTGCTGCTGCCCATGGGCTTCGGCACCATTTTGGTGAATCTGCCCCTCAGCGGCGCCATTACCCAAGCCGGGGCGGAGGAAGGCCCCATATCCGTACTGTTTGATGCAGGCATTGCCAACGAGCTGTTCCCGCTGCTGCTGTTTATCGGTATCGGCGCCATGATCGACTTTGGCCCGCTGCTGAAGAACCCGTGGCTGATGCTCTTCGGTGCAGCCGCCCAGTTCGGTATTTTCTTCACTTTCTTTGTGGCCGGCTTCTTCTTTGATATTAACGACGCCGCGTCCATCGCCATTATCGGCGCTGCCGACGGCCCCACTTCCATCTTTGTGGCCAATACACTGCATTCCAAGTATCTGGGCGCCATTATGGTGGCTGCGTACTCTTATATGGCGCTGGTACCCATTATCCAGCCGCCGGTGATCAAGGCTGTAACTTCCAAGAAAGAGCGCCTGATCCGTATGAAATACCATGCAGGCGATGTAAGCAAGACCACCAAGATTGTGTTCCCCATCGTGGTAACTGCCGTTGCCGGTTTGGTGGCACCTAAATCCGTTGCACTGGTAGGCTTCCTGATGTTTGGTAACCTGATCCGCGAGTGCGGCGTGCTCAACCAGCTGTCTGAGACGGCGCAGAATGCCTTTGCCAACATTATTACAATCCTGCTGGGTCTGACCGTTGCTGCCAAAATGCACTATCAGGACTTTGTATCCTGGCAGACCCTGATGATCCTGGGCCTGGGTTTGGTTGCCTTCATCTTTGATACCGTAGGCGGCGTAGTGTTTGCCAAGTTCATCAATCTGTTCCTGCCCAAGGAGAAGAAAATCAACCCCATGATCGGTGCAGCCGGTATCTCCGCATTCCCCATGAGCGGGCGTGTGGTCAACCAAATGGGCCTGAAAGAGGACCCGCAGAACTTCCTGTTGATGTACTCCATCAGCGTCAATGTTTCCGGCCAGATCGCCTCCGTTATTGCCGGCGGCCTGATCCTGACCCTGGTATCGTAAGGAGGATATGATATGCAGACTTTATTTGTTTCTCTGCTGGCTGTGGTTACCATGGCCATCAACGCCCAGTCCTGGAAAACCACCCTGCCGGATATGCTCTTCGGTATGATCGGCATCTTTATCGTGATCGGCGTGATCATTCTTGTCACCTATGGGCTGAACAAAGCCTTTTCCAAAAAGAAGAAGGACGACAAGGACGAGAAATAAAAACAGAATTAAACCCAAAGGCGCTCGGCAAGTCCGAGCGCTTTTTCTGTACAAAAAACAGGGTTGCAAAATGCGACGGTCTATTGTATAATATAGGCAAATTCAAACGCTATGACGAAGAAAAGTAGCGCTCCCCCTGCTGTTTAGAGAGTTGCGGTCCCGGCTGAAAACCGCAGCACAGCAGCCTGCGTGAAGTTCCCTTCCGAGCGGTTTTGCTGAACCACAGTAGGCAAGAACGGTGTGAGCACCGTTATCAGGCTCAAAGAGTGTTTGCTCCGATTGGCACTTGCCAACTTGCAAAAAACAGGGTGGTACCGCAGGTAATTCCGACTTGTCCCTATACGAACGGGGCAAGTCGTTTTTTATTTGCACACTGCCGCGAGCAATACAGAATGAAAGAAAGGATACGAAGATGAAAGCACAACTGGAACAAATTCGCCGGGCCGCCAAAGAAGCGCTGGCCTCCTTTGACAGCGCCGAACAGCTGGAAAAAGCCCGTATTCAGTACTTGGGCAAAAAGGGCGAGCTGACCGCTATTTTGAAGCAGATGGGCAAGCTGTCTGCCGAGGAGCGCCCGGTGATCGGCCAACTGGCAAACGAAATTCGCAAGGACATTGAGGACACCATCGCCAACAAGTCCGCAGAGATCAAGAAGGCAGCTCAGGAGAAGCGGCTGGCTGAGGAAACCCTGGATGTGACCATGCCCGGCCCCCTGCCGCAGATCGGCTACAAGCACCCGCTGTCCATCGTTCTGGACGAAATCAAGGACATCTTTATGGGCATGGGCTTTGACATTGCCGAGGGTCCGGAGGTGGAGTACGACTACTACAACTTTGAGGCACTGAACATCCCCAAAGACCACCCGGCCAGGGACACCCAGGACACCTTTTATATCAATGACAACATCGTACTGCGAACCCAAACTTCTCCGGTACAGATCCGTGTAATGGAAAAAACGCAGCCCCCCATTCGAATCATTGCCCCGGGCCGTGTATTCCGCTCCGACGCGGTAGATGCCACCCACTCTCCCCTGTTCCACCAGATCGAGGGCTTGGTGGTAGACAAGGGCATTACCATGGCAGACCTGAAAGGCACGCTGGAGACCTTTGCCAAGCGGCTGTATGGCGAGGATACAAAAATCCGCCTGCGTCCCCACCACTTCCCCTTTACGGAGCCCAGCTGCGAAATTGATGTAAGCTGCTTTAAGTGCGGCGGCAAGGGCTGTCCCTTCTGCAAGGGCGAAGGCTGGGTCGAGATCCTCGGCGGCGGCATGGTGCACCCCAAGGTGTTGAAAAACGGCGGCGTAGACCCGGATGTATACAGCGGCTTTGCCTTTGGCGTAGGCCTGGAGCGGCTGGTGCTGTTCCGCTTTAATATTGACGACATGCGTTTGCTGTATGAGAACGATATGCGTTTTCTGTCCCAGTTTTAAGGAGGTGCAAATATGATTTTATCCAGAAAATGGGCCAACGATTATGTGGACCTAACTGATATTGACAACAAGACCTTTTGCGACGAAATGACCCTGTCCGGCTCCAAGGTGGAGGGGTATGAAGTGGAAGGCAGCGACATTGAGAATGTAGTTGTGGGCCAGGTGCTTTCTATGGAGAAACACCCGGATTCCGACCACCTGTGGGTGTGTCAAGTGTCCGTAGGCGACGATCAGCCGCTGCAAATCGTCACCGGCGCCCAAAACTTAAAGCCCATGGACATTGTGCCGGTGGCACTGGTGGGTGCTACGGTGATCAACCGCAAAGACCATAAGTTAGAAAAAATCAAAAAGGGCAAGCTGCGCGGGGTTGCTTCTGCCGGTATGCTGTGCTCCTTTGACGAACTGGGTTTGACCCAAAACGACTTCCCTTACGCCTGCGCCGACGGTATTTTTGTACTGGGGGACGACTGCGACAAGACCCTGGGCATGGATATTCACACAGCCATCGGCTATGACGACACCTGCGTTGAGTTTGAGATCACCTCCAACCGGTGCGACTGCCTGTCCGTAACCGGTTTGGCCCGTGAGGCAGCGGCCACCTTTGACCGGCCTTTCACCTTGCCGGAGCCGGAAGTGAAGCCCGGCCACGGCAATGTAAACGACCTGCTGCAAGTGCATATTGAAGACGGCGAAAAGTGCTACCGTTACACCGGCGCCGTAGTAGAGAATGTGCGGGTTAAGGAGTCACCCCGCTGGCTGCGGGAGCGACTGCGTGCCTGCGGCGTGCGCCCCATCAGCAATATTGTAGATATTACCAACTATGTGATGCTGGAGTACGGCCAGCCCATGCACGCCTTTGACCTGCGTTACCTGGTGGGCAACACAGTGAATGTGCGTAACGCCAAGGCCGGCGAGACCATCACCACCCTGGACGGCGAGACCCGGGAACTGACGGAGAATATGCTGGTGATTGCCGATACGGAGAAGCCTGTGGCCGTTGCCGGCGTAATGGGCGGCGAATACAGCGGTATTATGGACGACACCACCACCATCGTATTTGAGTCCGCCTGCTTTAACGGCACCTGCGTGCGCCGCACCGCCAAGGCGCTGGGTATGCGCACCGAGGCCTCTGCCCGGTACGAGAAAGAGCTGGATCCCAACCAAACCATGCGCGCCTTAAAGCGTGCCCTTCAACTGGTACAGCTGCTGGATGCCGGCGATGTGGTAAACGGCGTGGTGGACTGCTGCAAGAAAGTCAAAGAGCAGGTCACCGTGGACTGGGACTATCAGTGGATCAATCGGTTCATCGGCTTTGATCTCAGCGAGCAGCAGATGATCGATATTTTGAAGAAGATCGAATTTGATGTGCGCGACGGCAAGGTCTATGCGCCCACATTCCGCAACGATATTGAGCACCTGGCAGACCTGGCGGAAGAAGTGGCCCGGTTCTACGGCTTTCCCAACAATCACCAACCACATGCTGCAAGGCGCTGCCAACGGCAAGCTGACCCACCGCCAGTCCTTTGAACGCAAGCTGGGCAACACGCTGCTGGCCTGCGGCTGCACCGAAGTATCCACTTTTAGCTTCATCAGCCCCAAAGCTTATGACAAGATCTGCCTGCCCCCGGACAGCGAACTGCGCAACTCCATTGTAATCCTAAATCCCCTGGGCGAGGACACCAGCATTATGCGCACCACCATCCTGCCCTCTATGCTGGATGTGCTGTCCTTTAACTACAACCACAAGACGGAGGCCGCTTGTATGTACGAGATGGGCACCGTTTACACCCCCACAACCCCGGACAAACTGCCTATCGAGAGTCAAAAGGTCACCATCGGTATGTACGGCAACGGCGCAGACTTCTTTGCGCTGAAAGGCATTGTGGAGAAGTTGCTGGACTGCCTGCATGTGGATCACTACGATGTGGAGCCGGTAAAGGATAACCCCACCTTCCACCCGGGCCGTACCGCCGCCTTCACCATGGACGGCAAGGTGCTGGCTACCCTGGGCGAAGTGCACCCCACCGTGGCAGAGAACTACGCCATTGGCACCCGGGTTTATCTGGCGGAGCTGGATGTGAACACCGCTTATGAGAACGAAAGCGGCACCCGCACCCACAAGCCCCTGCCCAAGTACCCGGCCAGCAACCGGGACCTGGCCTTTGTATGCGACAAGGAGATCCCGGTGCTGAAGTTGCAGCGTGCCATCGGTGAGGCCGTAGGCAAGACCCTGGAGAGCGTCAAGCTCTTTGATGTGTATCAGGGTGAGCAGATTGAAAAGGGCAAAAAGAGCGTGGCGTTTAACATTCGTATGCGCGCCCATGACCGCACCCTTACCGATGATGAAGCCGACGCTGCCATGAAGCGAGTGGTCAAAGCCCTGGACAAAATGGGCATCAGCCTGCGGAGTTGACCGAAAAACGGACAACTGCCCGGTAATTTGACCGGAATATTGGAATTTTTGCATTTTAATATTGTAATTATTTCAAAAAATGTATATAATGATGTGTACGGAGGTGACTTTACCGTGACAGATAAGACCATGACATTTAGAATCGGTGATGAAAAAGAGGATGTTATGAAGGATACCTTAACCCAGGTGTTTGACGCCCTGCGGGAAAAGGGGTACAATCCCATTAACCAGATCGTAGGCTATCTGCTGTCTGAGGATCCCACCTACATCACCACCCACAACAATGCCCGCAGCCTGATCCGTCGGATCGACCGGGACGAGTTGTTGGCCGCTATGGTAAAGTCCTACTTAGATTAAAACAAAGGAGGCGTTCCCTTGGCGAAGAAAGGCGAATTCTTGGAATACAAAGGCAGACCGCTGGTACGCTGCGGCAACACCATTTACTACGGCAGTATGGCCGACCCGTTCGTTGTGTGCCTGAAGGTACAGAGTGAGAAGAAGCAGGGCGACCAAACCATTGCCGACAAAGTGATCATTCAGCTGCTGAATACGGACGAGCAGATCTCGCCCAAAGAGCAGGTGGTCAAAAAGAGCGAAAAGACCGGCCTGTTCAACGCGCTGGATCTGGGTGCCGTTTGGCTGGAAAGAGCCTTAAAGAAAAACGCGTAATCCCAAGTAACCAAAAGAACCGAGTGCAGTTTGCACTCGGTTTTCTTTATTGCCTGTTCCCGACGGCCTGCCCTTATTGCGGATTGCACAAGGGCGAGGGTGTTTTTTTATGCAATATGTGAATTGACTTCACCGGATCGACAACTTATAATTAAGATAAGGGTAATTTTACGCACTTTTGCAACGGAAGGGGCAACTGGATATGAAGAAGAATTTACGCAGCCTATTGTGCGGTCTGCTGGCACTGGTGCTGGTGTGTTCCTGTGCCGGCGCGGCCTTCGCCAAGGACAACGGGGCCACTCCGGTAATCTCTGTGCACGGCATGGGCGGCTCCGGCCTGTACCTAAACCCGGGCACGGAGGATGAGCAGCAAGTGGGCGTGTTTGACGCCAAAAGTCTGCTCAGCCGCGGCGGACTCATCCAAAATGTGCTGGCTGCCGTCGGTGGCAAGCAAACGGACCCAAACACCGTCATTGACCAAATCGCCGATCTGATGAACGACTACCGCAACATCGCCTGCGATGAGGACGGCAACAGTCTTTACAATGTAGGCATCGCCAACTACTGGACCGACAGTCTGAAAAACCACCCGGGCTACCTGTCCGGCACCAGCAACGAGCCGGCCATTTGCCGCCAAGTGGCGCAGAATATCGGGGCAGACAAAGTGTACGCCTTTAACTACGATTGGCGACTGGACGCCTGCGAAACGGCTGCCAAGCTGGCAGACTTTGTGGATCAGGTTAAAGCCAAAACCGGTAAAAAGCAAGTGACCCTGATCGGCAGTTCAGAGGGCACGGTGATCCTCAGCGCCTACATAGATCAGTACGGCGATCGGGGTGACATCCGCCGTCTGGTGATGATCAACGGGGCGCTCACCGGCGTGTCTGTCACCAAGCTGTTTTGCCAGGATCTGCTGTTTGACGCGGATGTGGTCAAGAAATATTTAGACCGGGTGACCACCACTTACCATAACCCGGACTTTGACTTTAGCCAGCTGAACCGGCTGGCAAACAGCCTGAATGTGAGCTACCTGTGCGACTTTTTGACCCAAGTAGCAGAGGACCCTGCACTGGTGGAGCGTGTGTATAATGAGATCTTTTACCCGGTGTTCGGCTGCATTCCCATGCTGTGGGAGTTTATCCCCTATGATGATTATGTCGACAGCGTGGATGCCATGACCGCCATTGGCTTTTTAGACCAAAGTAGTGGCCTGTATAAGAAGATCACCCGCTATCATAAGGTGCAAAAGCGCCTGCCCGGCAATCTGAAAGCCATGCAAAAGGCTGGCACCGATGTGGTGATCGTAGCTAACTACGGCCTGCCCAATATTCCCATCAACTCTGCGTATGCCAATCAGACAGATATTCTCATCGACACCAAATACGCTTCCGTGGGAGCCACCACGGCGGACTATGGCAAGACCTTGAAGCGTACCGGCGCCCATGTGTCGCCAGACCGTATTGTGGACGCCGCCACCTGTTTGCTTCCCAACAACACCTGGTTCTTTAAGGGCGTGGCCCATGTGAACTTCTGGTACGACAGCCAAGCCACCAAATTCTTGGCCGGACTGATCACCAACCCGAAGAAAAAGCAGTCTGTGCAGACAGTAAAAGCCGCCACCGGCAACGGCCAGTTTGTCAATACGGACGAGAAGCAAAACATCGTTCCCTTTAGCGCCGGCAAGAACACAAACACCAGCGGTACAAAGAGCACCAATCCCAAGAACACCGCGACCGCAGCTATGAAGTCCCCTGCCACCGGCGCCCATTGGAGCCTGGCAGTGGGCGGCTCCGGTCTGGCCGCCTCCGGCGTGCTCTTTGCCCTGTACGCTCTGTTTGGCAAAAAGAAGAACGACACGGCTACAAAATAATATCTGTACATAAACCGATCCCCCTTGCATAAGCAAGGGGGCATTTTTTTACCCAAAATTCGAAAAAATTGCAGACATATGTAGGCATCGGCCCCTACTTACCAATCCCTCCACCGCCTACAGCGGTCCCCCTCCCTTTACAAGGGAGGCAAAGTGGTAAAAACAACGGCTCCCCTTTTTGCAAGGAGAGCCGTGTTTTTTGTATGAAACTGTAATCACTTTTCGTCTGCGCCGAAGGCGATGATCTGGCCGGTGTACACATTGAACTGCATGGTACAGGGGCGGTCGCTCTGGGTATACCGCACAGTGAGCACATCGCCCTCCTGGCTCACATCCGTTAAAGTGGCGGTATCGGCCAGGGTATCGGCAAACAGGCTGGCCTGCTCCGGCTTATAGCTGCTCACATCGTCCGAGGTGAAGAGCACACCACCAAACAGCTGAATAAACTTAGCCAGCAGTGCCTGCTGCTCCGGAGTAAAGCTGATATTGTTGCGCCGTAGCAAGAACACATCCGGGTCGTTCAAAAATGCCCGGCCGTTCAGCCCACGGCGATACACGCTGTTGAGCACCGCATTGGGTGTAGACACATCTTCCCGGTGCATTTGGCGGCGCCGGGCAGAATGGGGCCAACTGAGGGCCATATCTGCACCGATGCGCATATAGTCTGCCACGCCAAAGCTGGGCAGCATCGGTGCGCCGCAAGCCAGCAGCAGCTTATCCTCGCCAACGCACTCCCGCAGCAGCTCCATGGCGTCATACGCCACCTGGCCGCGGGTCTTGCCGTACAAGGGCTTAACGGAAGCGGCATACAAAAAGTCCAGCTTCACCATATCAAAGCCCCAGGTATGCAGCACCGTTTGAAACACCTGCTTAATATACGCCCGGGCTTCCTTATGATAAATATCCAGGGCATAAAAGCCACCCCAGTTGGCGCCCACCATCAAGGGGCTGCCCTTTTTGTCTGCCACCAGCCAGCCTGGGTGCTTCTTTGCCAAATAGGCATTCTTTTGCACCGCAAAAGGCGCCAGCCACAGCCCGGCTTTCAACCCGCGCTGATGAACCGCATCGGCCACCCGGCGCATACCGAAGGGAAACTTCTTACTGTCCACAGACAGCCAGTCGCCCACAGCGGTCTGGTAGCCGTCGTCCACCTGGAAGGTATTGACCCCGGCGCAGGGGGCAATGGCCCGCAGGTCGTGCATGATGATATTGTGATTGATATTGCTGTAATAGTTGTACCAGGAGGTATAGCCCCGCAGCTTTTCCGTTTGCCGGGGGTGTACGCCCAAGGCGGCAAAGTAGCCGTCAAATACCGCGTCATAATGCCCCTGCTGCATATAGAGATCCAGCACCGGATAATCCTCCGTGAGCATCAGCCCCTCCAGATCCTTAGACACAGCCAACACATTGCGGTTCATATCCGCCGTAATAACGGTAAAACCGGTGCGGTCCGTCAGGGAGCCGATAAAGTCCAGCATGTCGCCGGTACGCACATAAGCAAAGCCGTGAGAATGGAACACGCCCGCCTGCTTTTCCTCCGGTACAAAGGTATAATCGCCGGTATACTGCATACCCAAGCGGCGGCCGATGGGCGATTTGCCAACGGTGCCCAGCCCGGACATACGCTCCGTGGGGTCGAATTCCCGGCTGTCCGTCCAGGACTGAAAGCCGTTGGCCATAAAGCGACTGGCCGGGGTAAACAGGAACGGCAGCTCCAGAATAAAGCTGCGTACCTGTATGGGCGCGGTGGGGTGCAAAGTCACCTGCAAGCGGTGGTCGCTCTCCCGCACCTGCAAAAGCAGGTCCTCGTTACTGCCGGTGGCCGTCTTTACGGTGCTGCCCAGCTTATAATCAATGTGGTAGGAAAAGGTCATGGGGCGGTTCTCTCCAATCATTATTTTTTGAATTGCAGTGCACAGCGCAGGGTCAAGGTCTGCATTTTCGGCAGCTTATACTGGGGCTTTAAGGTAGCCACAGCAGGCACATCGCCGCCAACGCCCTGCTGGCCGCCGTCAATATTCACCGTCAGGTAATCATGGCGGGGCAGGTCGCAGGAATGCTTGGCTGCGTCCAGTTCCTCCAGGGTGTAGGGGTGCACGCCGGCCTCAAAAGCACGACCCACAGCGTCTACCCGCAGCTTCACATCGCTGCCCACTTCCAGCCAGCGCACATCGCAGCGATTGCCGTTTTCCTGCGGATACAGGTAGTCGTGGATAAAGTCCTCGGCGCTCTTAAAGTGATACACGCCCAGGTACGCGCCGGTCTTGCGGTCGCAATAATTCTCGTGAGGGCCTTTACCGTAATAGGTCACGCCGTCCTCCCCGGACATCAGCTGGAAGGTAATGCCATAACGGGGCAGATCCATGGGTACAATATTGCGACAGGTCTGGGTCACCAGTACCCGGCCGGACGGCAGCACCACATAGGTGGTCTCTACCTGATCCAGGTAGCGGCACAGCCAGCGCACGGTGATCTTTACCGCATCTTTGCCTTGCGTGGCTGTTACCTCCAGCGGGATCATAGCCTTGCCGGCGTTCTTAAAGGCATTCAGTCCGATCAGGGTGCGCACAAAGTCAAAGGGAATTTGGGCAATGCGCTCATTGTCAATATTGGCACGGCCAAAGCAGGGGCGCACGCCGCTGCGCAGGCACTCCCGGCCGTCCAGTTCATAAGAGCTCAGCTCGCCGGTTTTCTTGGATACAGCCAGACTGAAATGAGCGCCGCTGACCACATAGGCGTCTGCCCGCTTGCACAGGCTGATTGCTGCGGGCGTCTCCTTCTTCACAGAGAAATCGTACTGCCCCAGCACAAACTGCTCTCTAGCCATCAGGTGACCGGCAGGCAGGCGCATGGCGTCCGCCTTCAGAATTAAATAAGCGTCCAGCAGCTGCTCGCTCTTGGTATTCAGGTCAAAGGGAATATCAATCTTTACCTTCTCCAAATGGCCCGCTGCCGGCAGGTCCATGGTCTCCTCTTGCAACACACCGCTCTCATCGGACAAGGTCAGCCGCAGGGCAAAGGCGCTCAAGGGCGTAAACATAAACCGATTGACAATCTGCAAGGTGTTACCCACCCGGGTAAAGTCCGCCTGCTGGTAGCACTTAACCACCTCATAATAATGCGGGTTGGGTGAACGGTCGCCGCGGAACACACCGTTAAATGCAAAGTTGCCGTCGTTGGGCTTGTCGCCAAAGTCGCCGCCGTAGTTCCACTTGTCCCTGCCATCCTTGGTCTTGGTACGAATGGCCTGGTCCGCAAAGTCCCAAATATAGCCGCCGGCCAGCCGGTCGTACTTCTTAAAATCATTCCAATAATCGGAGAAGTTACCCATGGAGTTGCCCATGGCGTGAGCATACTCGCACTCGATAAAGGGCTTATCCCGGTACATCTCCGGAGTCAGGCGATAGCCCATACCGCCGTTCCAAAGCGCGCGACTGTGGATATGGGGTCTGTTCTCGCCGATTTCTTTCATCTCCGTCTGCACGGTATACATCTCGCTGAACAGATCGCTGGTTTCCAAATGGGCGTCCGGCTCATAGTGGAAGGGCCGGGTGCGGTCAATCTGCTGGGCAGCTCGCTTCATATCCGGGAACGCCTTGCCGTTGCCGCTTTCATTGCCCAAGGACCAAAAGAGAATACAGCTGTGGTTCTTAAAGGAATTGACCATATTGGTCATTCGATAGCAGCACTGGGCGCTCCACTGGGGATTGCTGGCAGGAATTTGCTGGGCCAGGCCGTGGGTCTCCAGGTTGTTCTCGCTCATAACCAAAATGCCGATCTCGTCGCACAGCTCATAGAACCGGCGGGAATTGGGATAATGGCAGGTGCGCACATTGGTGATATTGCTGCGCTTAAGCAGCTCCAGATCGGAGCGAATAATACGCTCCGGCACGGCGTGGCCGTAATCCGGGTGGAAATCATGGCGGTTCACGCCGCAGATCTTCAGCGGCACGCCGTTCAGGAGAATGAACGGTCCACGCTTGGTGTCCGGATTATAACCGACGATCTTCACCTCTCTAAAGCCGTACTTATGGGTGCGCAGGTCCACCGGCTCCCCGGCCACCAGCAATGTGGTCTCTACCGTGTATAGGTACGGATCTTCGTGGCTCCACAGATGGGGCGTCTCCACGGTGCAGTCCGTATCTACCGTAACCCGGCAGCCATCCTCCAGCACCGGGCAGCGAGCCTCCATTTGGCCTACGGCTTTGCCGTCTGCGTCTAAAATACGCACCCGGTAAGCGGCGTCTGTGCAGTCCGTCCCCCGGCACTCCACAGCTACCTGCATACGAAAGTGAGCCGTCTTGTAGTCCTCTGCAAATTCGCTGTAAAAATAAGTATCCTGAATATAGGTCTTGGGCTTGAACACCAGGTTCACATCCCGGAAGATACCGGACAGCCGCCACATATCCTGATCCTCCAGGTAGCTGCCATCGCAAAACTGATGCACTGTCACCGCCAAGCGGTTCTTGCCCGGGTGCACAAAGCGGGTTACATCGTACTCCGTCTCGTCAAAAGTATCTTGGGAATAGCCCACAAAGGTGCCGTTCATATACACCTCGCCACAGGAGTTAATCCCACCGAAGTGCACGAACACATTATCCGCCAGCTCTTCTTCAGTCAAATCAAAATCCCGAATATACAGACCCTGCGGGTTCTTCTTGTCGTCAATATGGGGAATGTTAATCTTTGAGATCGGCGTGGGGTAATTGATATTGGTATAAATGGGGGTGCCATAGCCCTTGATCTGCCACTCGGAGGGCACCTCTAAATCGTCAAAGCTAAAGGGGTCGAATTCCGGGTTCTGATAGCCCTCTATCGTCTGATCGCTGCCGGGCAGAAATTTAAACTTCCAAATGCCATTCAGCAGCCGGCGCTTTTCTTCCCCGGTGCGGACATCCCTTGGAAAGCCGGCGGCACTGCGCCGCTCGGTGTTGACACTGAATGTGTCTATATCTTGCCAGATGGGTATATCTTTGTTCATACTGTTACTCCTTATGTTTAGAATCCCCGCCGCAGGCCAAAGGGCAAACTGCGGTCAATAACAGTATAACGGAAACGGCGGCACTTTTCAATGCAAAATCCGCAAATCGCCGGGATAATGGGCAAAAAAACAGCAGACCGTCGAGCCGCCGACAATCTGCTCTTTTATTATACGACACTGTCGCCCATCAGGCAATAAATGTGCTGTACAGTTTGGAAATAAAGCCCGGTCCCTACTGTTTGGCCAATAAAATCAGTCCGTGTGAACCCGCCGGTACTGCGCCGGGGTGCAGCCGTACTGCTTGCGAAAAGCGGCGGGCTGGTGCCCTATTTCCTGGCAAAGGCGCTGGTAAAAAGCGCAAACAAAGGCAGCAAGCAAGCTGAAAAACTGCACAAATAATAAAGAAAAGAGAGAGCGAATTTTTCACTCTCTCTGTTTTTATCCCCTGCCCTAGGGTTTACCTATGAGAAATGCGGGTGTATAATAGTGCCGGATGAAGTGAGGCAACTATGAAAGATACAAAAGTAAAATCGGATCAAAAACAAAACAGAGCCACCATGTTGATGACCGAGGGCAAAATTTGGAAACAGCTATTGGTGTTTGCCGTGCCGTTGATTCTGGGCAATCTGCTGCAACAGATGTACAACGCAGTGGACTCCATTATTGTAGGCAACTACGTAGGCAGCAATGCGCTGGCCGCCGTTGGCTCCAGCAATGCACTCATTAACCTGCTGATCGCCTTTGCCCAAGGGGCGTCCGTAGGCGCCGGCGTGGTGATCTCCCAGTTCTTAGGTGCAGGCGACACCAAGCGGGTGCACCGGGCAGTCCACACGGCAGCCACCATTGCCTTATTGCTAGGCGTAATACTCACCGGGGCCGGCATCGCCCTAAGCCGGGTGCTGCTGGTGGCCATGGACACCCCAACCGCTGTACTGAACGACTCGGTGCTGTACCTGCGCATTTACGCCGGCGGTTTTCTCTTTAATGTGGTGTACAATATGGCCACCGGTATTCTCAACGCTGCCGGCAATTCCCGCCGCCCGCTGCTATACCTGGGCGCCGCCTCCGTGACCAACATTGTACTGGACTTGGTGCTTATTGAGGGGTGCAAAATGGGCGTAGCCGGTGCCGCTGTGGCTACCGATGTGAGCCAGCTGATCTCCTGCCTGCTGGCAGTAAGCTACCTGCTGCGGGTAAAGTCCGATTATAGAATCCGCGTGAAAAGCCTGTGCCTGGACGGCGATATGGCCAGGCGCATTGTCCGCGTGGGGCTGCCCACCGGCATACAAAATATGGTCATCAGCTTCTCCAATGTGCTGGTGCAAACCAGTGTTAACCACTACGGCGCTATGGCCATGGCCGGATTCACCGCCTACTTAAAGGTGGACGGCTTTAACATATTGCCGGTGCTGAGTATTAGCATGGCAGTGACCACCTTTGTGGGCCAAAACTACGGTGCAGGAAATCTAAAGCGGGTCAAAAGCGGAATGTGGACCGCCCTGCTGATGAGCACCGTTTATACCATACTGACCGGCGCGCTGCTGCTGGCGTTCTCCCACCCGGTGATGCGGCTGTTCACATCAGACAGCGCCGCCATTCATTACGGTGTGTTGGCGATGAAATACTTTTGCCCCTACTATGTGCTGCTGGGTGCGCTGAATGTGCTGGCAGGCACTGTGCGTGGCACCGGCAAAAGCATACCGCCCATGCTCATTCTCCTGTTTTCCATGTGCATCTTCCGCATCATTTGGATCCAGCTGGCAGTGCCCCATTATGACAACATCGACGGTGTGTTTATCCTCTACCCCATCTCCTGGGTAATCGGCGTAGTGCTGATGGCACTGTACACCTGGAAAGGTCACTGGCTACACTACGGCAATGAAAAAGAGAGAGCAAAAGAAGCATAACAAAAGGCAAATGGAAACGCACCTTGCAATCGTTGGATCGCAAGGTGCGTTTCTTTATTGTTTTAATCTTCTGCCGCCACATCGTAGGTTTTGCGCTGCTCCAGCAGTTTTGCATGAATTTCTGCCTTGCGGGCACCGGTGAGCTTGTAGAAGAAAAAGGGCACGCCGGCCAGGAACATCATAATACCGTGGAAGATGGTGTAGAAGAACAACATCCAGATCTTGGTCTTCAGGGATTGCAGGGTGCCGTCTTGGATGCCTTGCACATAGCCGCAAATAGAGTTGTCCCCGTACAGAATCAGCGGAGACAGGGCACCGGCAACGGTGCCGCTGACCATGGTAAAGATACCGATGACAAATCCCAAAGAGGCGTCCATTCGCTTGCCTGTCTTCAACTCAATATCCTCCAACACATCTGCCTGGAACATATTAGGCAGCAGATTGGAGGCACCAAACTGCAAGCCGATCAGGAACAGGAATACGATAAACACGATTTGGAGCGGACCGCCGGAAGTTTCCTGCTTAAAGTAGGTGTAACCGATCAGGAACGCACCGGTGTTGGCAATCAGTGAGTAGATGCCGCTGGCAATATACAGCACCCGGGAGTCAAATTTCTTCAGCAGGAAGTTGATAACCAGCATACCCACAGCGGTGCCGATGCCGGTGGGCAAGCCGAACAGCAGAAACTTGCTGGAATCGCCCAGCAGCGCCGCTGCCAGGAAGGTGCCCATAAAGTTGGCAATGCCGCGAAAGCTCTTTAAGAATTCGGACACAATAATGGTCCAGGCATACTTGTTACGCAAAATGTCGCCAAAGCCCTCCATTGGGTTCTTGCGCTCATTCTCATAGGCAATGCGCTCCCGCGTGGCACGCATACCGCCCAGCATAGTGATAATGCCCATCACGCCGCTCAAAGCGGCGCAAAGAATAAATTGCAGTGCCTTATTGTCTTTCCAGATCAGACCCAGCACCAGAATGATCACCAGGGATGCAGAGTTACCCACCGCAGAAACAATGCCACGAAATGACATCACCGTGTCCCGCTCACGCAAGTTAGGCGACATCACCACAGCCAGGTTGTTGATGGTATTGCCGAAGGTGTTCATCACGCCCCACAGAATGCCCACGGTGCACAAATAGATCATCAACAGCGTGCCTGTTAGGCCCCCGGGCACCCAAAAACTAAGAAACAGCAACAGCCCCATAGGCACTGCCGCCAGCATGACCAGCGGACGGAACTTGCCCCGCTTGCCAATGGCACGGCCGTCAATGTACATGACAATAAAGAAGTTCAGCACCCAGGGCACCACGCTCACCAGCGTGTTAAACAGCGCCGCCTGGTGCTGATTGATCTGCACCACATCCACTAAGAAGTTGTTGCGGTACTGCCCCACCATACCGGTCATATTGGTATAGAAAAACACAGACACCATGTACCATATAAATTCGCCGGTGCCAATCTGCTTTTGGTCGACTGCGGGTGCAGCCATGGTCTTGCCGGACATTTAGATATTCCCCCTTCAAAAATGCCGCTTTTGTTTTTATTTAGTCAACTGCAAGGTGCAGTTGTAATCCCGTTGCTTTTTGTCGCCGATCATGGAGAGCACAAAAGCGCGCAGATCGGAGAGCTGCGGATTGGCGGCGGAGAGTTTCTTCTCCAAAATATGCAACACCGGAGACAGACGGCGCAGCAGGTGATCCAGCGCGTCATACATGGGCGTACCGGGCACATACGGCTCGTTGCCCATAAAGATATTACGCACCAGCTCCACGCCCACATCTGCCACTCGACGATCACCGATGGACGGATCCACCCGGAACCAAAACAGCCGCCCCAGCTGCTTTACCGTCAGCTTTTGCAGCAGTTTGCCCACTGCCGTGACCGGACCTTTCAGCTTTTCCTTGCCTTGGCTGCCGCCGAATTTGCCCATAAAGGCATCAAAATCCGTAGCCATAGCGTCCATTATATCCGTGATCATACGGTCAAAGCGCCACTGCAGATATTCTGCCGCGGTGCGCCCGCCTTTATCATAGTCAAAGTCATCAATCGTGTAGGAGCGAATGTTCACCCGGCCATCCGGCGCCACCGTCACCTTGCGATAGGCGCAGGGGCAGCCCACAAAGCATCCGGTCTGCACATCGGTAATGGTGTTGCCTGCCGGCGAGATGTGCTCTGTCACCGCCTGAGCGTGCATATGACCGGTAAAGATCAGCTCCAGCCCGGCGTCTGCCAGCGTGTTGGCGGTTTGTTCCCAATCGGTCAAATGGGCGTCGCCGATCAAACCCATCACTGCCGAGAACGGCAGCAACGGATAATGGGTCATAGCAATGATCCGCTCCCCGGCAGCGTGTGCCGCCTGAATTTGTGCCACTGCCCAGTCCAACTGCTCCGGCCAAAGGCCCTTAAAGTCTTTGCAGTCGCCGTCACAATTCAGTGCCAACAGCCGCAGGCCCGGCGCCAGCTGCGCCACATAGGACATACTCTCCCAGTGCTCGGCAATGGCGTCATCAAATCCGAATTCCCGGTAAAAGTCCCGCAGGTCGCTGCGCTCCATGCCGGCAACCGGCACCGTGCGGTCGCCTATAAATTCGCAGGGATTCTCCGCATAGTCATGGCGGGCAGTGATCAAGTAAATCTTTTTGCCCGCTTCTTGCAGTCGGTACAGCCGCTTGCGAAAGCCCACATGGCTTTGGTATTCGCCTCGGTACACCAAATCGCCGGGGATCAGGATCACACGCGTCTCCCTGTCCGCTGCAATCCGGGCAAACCCGGCGTCAAGGATGGCCGGCGTCTCCGCCACACACTTTTGGTCTGTGCGGGAGCGGGCCTCGTAAGCCGATCCGCTGCGGCCGAAGGACTCGTCAAAATAATGGGGGTCGGTCACTAAATAAAAGGAAAAATCGCTCATGATTCTATCTCCCGGGCAAAGGAGCCCTATATATTATAAAATATCACAACAATAACTTTTATTCAACTGGATATATCCAATATCACTTGCGATTTATCACATTTCCGTGAGCGCGCGAAAGCGACTGGGCGAGCACCCTGTTCCCTGCTTAAAGGCATAAGAAAAATACTGGGCGTCCGTATAGGACAGGGCGTCTGCAATTTCGCTGACAGTCATCTGGGTATTGATCAGGTAATCCTTGGCGATCTGCAGACGACAGTTTTTATAATATTGATACGGCGTCACGCCGAATTTGGCAGAAAACCGGTTGATAATATGATTTTTGGAATAATTCAAAGTCCGGCATAGTTCCTCAAGATCCAAGTGGGTGGTGGCACGGTTCTCAATCTCCCGCTTGATGCGATCCGCCAGGTCATACTCCGCGGTGATCTGCCGATCGTAAATGCTCTGCACCAAGCTAAACAGCTCCGGCGCCATGGCAATCTGGGCCTTGTCTTGATCCTGATGGTTGAACCCCAGGCTAAACAAGCGGGCAAAGGCCTTTTCCACATAACAGCCATGAAACAGGTAGGTGTCCCGAGGCAAATAGGTGCGTAGCAGGCAGTCTGCCACCGGACCGCTAAAACTAATAAAATACTTGTGCCAGGGGTGGTTCTGATCCGCATAATAGGTATGGCGACTGCCCTCGGTCAGAAGAAACACATCCCCCGCCTTGGGGTACAATACCTGGCCGTTGATCTCCAGCGTGCCAGCGCCATCCACAATATATTCCAGAGAGTTTAGATCACTGCACGCGCGACGGATCCGGTATTTGCCGTCGCACACCGTCTCTCCCACAAAGCGCACATCCAGCGGGCGCCCACTCTCCGCAAACAGCTTAATATTCTCATACATTGTGACAATTCAAACCTTTCTTCATTTATACTACCGTTAGCAGCAGCCTATGTGTGATAATTTTAATATAGCATAAACCGACAGGAACTGCAATCCCCGTAGGGCATAAAAAACAGCGGTTGCAAGCTTATGCCTGCAACCGCTGTTTTTCAATTATCATTTGATTTTCAGTGCGCGGGTGGCGTTGAGCACCGCCAGCACCATCACGCCCACATCGGCAAAAATCGCCAGCCACATACCGGCAATACCCAGAGCGCCCAGCACCAGGCAAACAGCCTTCACCGCCAGGGCGAACACAATATTTTGCCATACAATCTGTAAGGTGTGTCGCGAGATCTTCATGGCCAGCGCAATCTTAGACGGATCATCGTCCATCAGCACCACATCCGCCGCTTCAATGGCAGCGTCCGAGCCGAGGGCGCCCATAGCGATCCCCACATCAGCGCGGGACAGCACCGGCGCGTCGTTGATGCCGTCGCCTACAAAGGCCAAGTTCTCCTTGGGGCCTTTCTCTGCCAGCAGCTTTTCCACCTGCGCCACCTTATCACCGGGCAACAGCTCGCTTTCCACCCGATCCATACCGATCTCCGCAGCCACCCGATCTGCCGCCGCCTTGGCGTCGCCGGTGAGCATGACGGTCATTTTTACGCCATTCTCCTTGAGCGCAGCCATCGCTGCCTTGGCGGTGGGCTTCACCACATCAGAAATGACAATGCAGCCGATATACTTGCCATCTGCCGCTACATACACGGTTGTGCCGTCCGTACGCGCATCGGGCAGGGCAGCGCCGATCTTTTCCATCAGCTTGGCGTTACCCACAGCTACCGGATGGCCGTCCACCAACGCCTGCACGCCGTGACCGGCGATCTCCTGAATGGCGCTGACCCGCTCCTCTTTCAGAGGCTGACCGTAAGCATCTTTCAAGCTTTGACTGATGGGGTGATGCGATCCACTCTCCGCATAGGCCGCCAAACCCAGCAGCACCTTTTTATCCACCCCCGGTGCCGGGTACACACCGGTCACCTGAAACACCCCTTTGGTCAGGGTACCGGTTTTGTCACATACAATATATTTGGTGTCTGCCAGAGCTTCCAAGTAGTTGGAGCCTTTCACCAAAATACCGTTTTTAGAAGCGCAGCCGATACCGCCGAAGAAACTCAGCGGAATAGAGATCACCAGCGCGCAGGGGCAGCTGATGACCAGAAAGGTCAGTGCTCTTGTGATCCACTCGGCCCACATAGCCGGATGACCTGCCAACAGGCGGATCAACGGCGGCAGCACTGCCAGCGCCAATGCGCTGTAACACACGGCGGGAGTATAGTACCGGGCGAACTTGGTGATAAAGTTCTCGGACTTGGACTTTTTCATGGCAGAATTCTCCACCAAATCCAAGATTTTAGACACGGTAGACTCGCCGAATGGCTTGGTGGTGCGCACCGTAATGCGCCCGCTCATATTGATGCAGCCACTAATCACATCGTCTCCCGGCTTGGCGTCCCGTGGCACGCTCTCGCCGGTAAGCGCACCGGTATTCAGCGTTGTATTGCCCTCTACGATCACACCGTCAATGGGCACCTTTTCGCCGGGATCCACCACAATCTCCGTGCCCACTTCCACATCGTCCGGATCCACCTGTTCCAGTTTGCCGTCCACCATCAAATTGGCATAGTCCGGACGAATATCCATCAGGGCGGCAATGTTCTTACGGCTCTTGCCCACTGCCACACTCTGGAACAGCTCGCCGATCTGATAAAACAGCATAACGGCCACGCCCTCTTTGAACTCTTGTAAGCAAAGGGCACCAACAGTGGCCACTGCCATTAAGAAATTCTCATCAAACACCTGGCGGTTTTTGATTCCCTTAAACGCTTTCCAAAGAATATCGTAGCCGATCACAAAATACGGCACCAAATACAGAACGATCATAGCCCACTGCGGCAGCAGGGCCAGCTTATCCAGCAGGATTACCCCTGCCAGCAGCAGTAGCGCAACAATAATGCGCACCAGCACTTTCTTTTGTTTCTTGCTCATACTTTTCCCTCCCAAATGCAGGTTTACAGAAAGATCTCGCAATCGCTCTCCACCCGCTTGCAATTTTTTCGGGCGGCTGCCATCACTGCATCCACATCCGCGCCTGCTTCAAATTCCACTTTCAACTTTAAGGTCATAAAGCTCAGGGCAGCGTTCTGCACACCGGGGGTCTTTTTCACAGCATCTTCCATCTTGGCAGCACAATTGGCACAATCCACGTCCACATTATAAGTCTTTTTCATAACCATTCTCCTATGCAAAATGTTTGTTTCGTTGCTTTGAACAGTATTTCATATTCTCATCTGTTCATATATTATTATATTCAACCGGATAGATCATGTCAATAGATTTCTGAAAAAAGGCGCAAAAAAATAGGCAGTGCACCACTTTTGCTCATCAACCGGGTACACCACCTGCAATGACGGTTCAAAACAGACAGAAAAAACCGCCCTGCCGAAACAGGACGGTTCAAGTTTATAATAGATTACATATCGGCAATGTTTGCCTGCACAATTTCCAGGATCCGATCCAGATCCTGAATATCCGCATCGTTCAAGCCGGCATACAGGGTCTCGATCATTTCTTTCTCTTTGGCATGGAAATCAGCGATCACAGGCTTTGCTTTCTCGGTAAGGGCAATACAAACAGCGCGACGATCCTGCACATTACGCTCAACGGTCACATAGCCCTGCTGACGCAGATTCTCTACGCAGCGACTAATCATACCCTTGGAGTACTCCGTATCACAGCTCACATCGCGCACGGCCTGCGGGGTCTTGGATTGATCCAGGCACAGCAGGATCTCAACCATACATCTGGATACTTTTGCCTTTTTTTCGCCCGTTACAGCCACAGCGGGTGCGGCCTCCAAGCCTACGGTCTCAGCCAGCTTCTGGCGCTTTTTGGAAATCGCTTTGGAGGTTTGAATGAACTTGCTGCCGAATGCAGTCATTTTTTTGCTCATAATGAAGTCCTTTCTGCTTCACCCTCTTCTCGCCTATAAATATACAATAAAACAAAATCCTTGTCAAGCAGAAAAGCAGAAAATCGTATGCATTTATTGATTATTTTACACTTTCGTCCTGATCATCCAATACGCGAGCGTTTTCGTCAATAATCGGCGCCGTACGATTCACTGCGTCCTCCACAGCGCGGCCCACCTTGCGCAGCTGCACATAGCCAACGGCTTCCATCACTGCATACAGCAGCAGCGCTACGCCCAGCATTCTGGCCAGCGCCAGGGCGGTATGAAAAGGATTGACCATACACACGATCCCTAAAATGACGGACACCATCGTCAGCGCCAAATTGACGCCCCAGCCGGGCAGCAGCCGCATTTCCCGCCGCAGGGCGATCACCAGACCAATGATCCCGCCGCAAAAAATAGATGCACCAAACAGGAATTCTACCAATGTGAGAATACTCTGGTACTTGGCGCAGACGATCACGCCGCACACCACGGAAATCAATCCCGCAGACAGCGCCACCGGGCCGGCAGTCTTGCGAAAATACTGCACCACCCCAACAGCGCCCATAATCAACAAAGCGCCGCCAAAGGCCAGGCTAATATAGCGAATACTGGCTTCCGGAAAAATCAGCAGTGCTAGCCCGCACAACGCGGAAACAATAATACTGACAATGGAATAAGAACGGAATTTCTCAAACAATTCGCGCATCGTGATCCCTCCAATAGAATTGATTGCCCTAAACCGGGCACACCTCATTTATAGCACCAAACGGCCCCTTTGTCAAATCATAGACAAGCCGCCCTTTTTCAGTATGCCATCGAAGCCGAAAATCATACAAAACAGCCCCCGGCGTACCGAGGGCTGCCCATATATAATATGTATTATAACTGACTGGCCTCCGCCTTGATCTTTTGTGCAATGTGCTCCGGGCACCGATCATAGCGGGCAAAGGCAGTAGTAAAGGAACCACGACCCTGGGTCATTTGGCGCATGGCGGTAGAGAAGGTAGACATCTCCGACTCCGGCACCTCCGCCAAGATCTCCTGACTGCCGTCCCCGGAAGGGGTCATGCCCAGCACGCGCCCGCGGCGCTTGTTAATATCACCGATCACATCGCCCATAGCCTCATCGTTCACCGTTGCGGTCACTGTCAGGATCGGCTCCAGCAGCACCGGCATCGCCTTGGGAATCCCCTCTTTATAGGCCAGGGAGGCAGCGGTCTTAAAGCTCATTTCGCTGGAGTCCACCGGGTGATAAGAGCCGTCAAACAAAGTGGCCTTTACGCCCACCATAGGATACCCGGCCAGCACACCCTTTTGCATACTCTCCCGCAGACCCTTTTCTACTGCCGGGAAGAAATTCTTGGGCACGGCGCCGCCTACCACACGCTCGGCGAACTCCAGTTCTTCTGTATCATAAGGCTCAAATTCAATAAACACATCACCAAATTGGCCGTGGCCGCCGGACTGCTTCTTGTGCCGCCCTTGGGCAGAGACCTTCATAGTAATGGTCTCCCGGTACGCCACGCGCGGCTGCACCAATGTTGCCTCCACACCGAATTTGCTCTTCAGCCGGGCCATCGCCACATCCAGGTGCTGCTCGCCCAGACCGCTGAGGATTTGCTGATGGGTCTCGTTGTTGACGCCAAAGTGCAGGGACGGGTCCTCCTCGCACAGACGGCTGAGACCGGAAGCCACTTTCTCCTCCTCGCCTTTCTTGGCCACTTCCACAGCCATGGCATAGGTGGCACTCGGAATATGCACACCGTCCAGGGTCACCACTTGCCCGGCGCTGCAAAGGGTATCGCCGGTGGCAAAGCCGCCCAGCTTGGTCACTGCACCAATATCCCCGGCGGACAGTTCGCTGATGTCCGTCTGCTTGGCGCCGAATACGCTTACCAATTTGCCCATGCGCTCCTCTTTGCCGGTGCGGGCGTTGTAAGCAGGGGTAGCGGCAGTGATTTTGCCGCTGATCACCTTAAAGTAAGACAGCTTGCCGATAAACGGATCCGCCACCGTCTTAAAGCAGACCGCAGCCAAGGGTCCGTTGGGGTCCGGGGTCAGCTCGATAGGCTCACCGTCAGCGTCTGCCGCATACTCGCTCTTAGGCGCAGGACAAACCTCTGCCAGGAAATCCAGCAACAGATCGCAGGCCGTCTCTGCCGAACCGCTCACGGCAAACACCGGGATAATGGAGCCGTCCGCCACGCCGGCTTTCAGCCCGCGGATTTTCTCCTCCGGGGTCAACTCCTCGCCCTCAAAATATTTTTCCATCAGCTCTTCATCAGCAGAGGCCACAGCTTCCGTAAACACGGCCTGTACCGCCGCAAAGCGGGGAGCGTCGTCCGGCTGGGCATCACTCTCGGTGCGCTTGCCGTCTGCGTACGCATAGGCCTTGCCGTCAATCATATTGTAATAGGCAGCCACCTTGCCGCCGGAGATGATGGGCACGACCACCGGGCAGGCCGCCGTGCCGAACTTGGCCACAATGCCGTTAAAGCTCTTGTAGAAATCCGCACGATCGTCGTCCATTTTGGTAGTCACCAGCACCCGCGCCATACGGCGGGAGCCGGCGTTCTTAAACGCTTTTTCCGCACCCACAGCCAGACCGCTGCGGGCAGACACCACGATCACCGCCGTCTCTGCGGCGCGCAGGCCCTCAAAAGCCCCTTGTTCAAAATCAAACAAACCGGGGGTGTCAATAAAGTTCAACTTTTTGCTCTTATATTCAATGGAAGCCACGGCGCTGGCCATGCTGATGTGGCGCTTTTTCTCCTCGGCGTCAAAGTCAGTCACCGTGTTGCCGTCAGCCACTTTGCCGGCGCGCTCCGTCGCCCCTGCCAAATGCAGCATAGCCTCCAGCAGGGTGGTTTTGCCCTTGGAGGCGTGACCTGCAAGCGCAATGTTCCGAATTTGATCAGGTGCATAAGTTTTCATAAGTCCATCCCTCTTTAATAAGAATTGCTTTTGTGCATATTGTATAATATTTTTCAACATCCGTCAATGCTTTTTGCAGTCCTTTTACAAATAATTTGCAAAACTTCATCGCAAGGCACCCAAGTGCCCCGTACAATATATGCACACACCCCTATCGCAGAACCCCACCGACACCCCTAAAAAGCAGAAATGGGCATAGAAATAGCCGGGCGGATAACTGCCCGGCCGTTTCGTTAGATTGGGTTGGTGGAAATGGGAATAATACGAACAATGTCGCCCACTTCGTTGCGAATGCCCACGGCAATTTGCACAAATAACAAATCGCCCTCTGACAAAGTCGCTTCAATGATTACATAATCGTCCGTTTCTGCCAGATCTTTCGTATCTTCTACAATCATTTTCAATCCTCCTTTGTGTCGATTATGACACAAAGTGGATATAATTGTCAATGTTTTTTGTAAATTTAGTACACACCGTCCTATAAAGTTCACATTCTCATCAGTTTTATATAGCATCATCCCGCACTTTGTCGATTAGTTTTTCTGAACTTTCGCGCCAAATGTAGCATGAACAGCGCAAGAGATTGCCCAACCCGATTATTTTTATCCCCTCAGTCGCAAAAATGCGACAGCTCCCCTTGATAAAAACAAGGGGAGCCGTATTGTGTATAATCAGCCTCCCTTGTGTAAAGGGAGGTGGCAACGCCGCAAGGCGTTGACGGAGGGATTGGCGGACGGCAATGACAAGAATATATTACTTCTTAGTGGTCACACTCTTTGCCTTACTCCACCCGGAATAGAGCTTTACGCTCTTGCCACCGATTTTAACGGTTTTATAGGTGCGTACCCGCACATAATACTTCTTCTTGGCGGACAGCTTGCTCACGGACTTAGAAGTCGTCTTATTTTTGCTGATCGTCACCGTCTTGGCGCTCTTAAATTTGCTGCTGGTACTATACTGCACCTGATAGCCCGTCGTTTGGGTCGCCTGCTTTTTCCAGGTCACCTTAAAGCCTTTCTTGGCAGCGGTGACTTTAGATACGCCGGTGCCCTTGGGATTAATATTATAGGTCATGGACTTATTGCCGCTGTAATTGCCCTTGAGGGTCACTTTTACGGTGTATTTGCCCACATTTTTAATGCCCTTGGGGTAGCTGATTTTGTAATCCGTACCGTTTTTCAGGGCCTTGCCCTTGCTGTCTTTCACGGTCACAGACGGTTTTTGCACCTTGCCGTTGTAGGTGTAAGCAGTTTTGCTCAGCTTAATATTGGACACCTTGGCGATCACCGTCTTGCCGGTGACTGCGCCGCAAACGGTGCACTTTTTGTAGGTTTGGCCATCCTTAGCGATGGTGGCTTTGGTTAGTTGAGATTTATATTGATGACCCAAAGCGGGCGTTTTGTCTCTGTGCTCCTCTTCGCCACAAACAGTACAGACATAGGCAGTGTACCCTTGCGTGGTACATGTGGGTCCAATAATTGTTTTTGCGTATGAATGTCCCAAAGCATCAATATTTTCTTCGTCATAGCTATCACCGCACCGGGAGCAGGTGTATCTTGTTACACCCTTAGCAGTACATGTGGGCTGTGCAATCACCTGGGCAATGTAAGCATGGCCCAAAGCAGGCGTTTCGTCTTTATGCTCCTCTTTTTCGCAAATTGTGCAAGTGTATGTCTTACCCCCTGCATTTAAACATGTAGGAGGATTCGTGGCTGTTAGCACAAAATTATGTGTATGTTCATTATTTGCTGCAACAATCACTGATGGACTCGTATCAGAATAACGACTATTGACCAACACTTTCAACTCATTTGGCTTACTATCATTATAAGTAAACTCAATACCAAATTTTCTACCGTCTGCCGTGCTGCACTCATAATAGCTCCAATAACCGTCTGGTTCCTTGCTCGCGGATCCACACCACATGCTGTAATTTTCAATATCATAGGTTTTTCCGTTGGAAAGATGCAAGCGATACACAACCGGATATTTTTCTATCACTTTCCCATCCCACGCTTTTAAACCTGCAATAAAGCCGCTATCTATATACTGGCTATTAAGCACTTCAATCGAATTAAATGTAACCGGATCATTCAGGCTAAAAGTAATGATCTTACCACAATATTGCAAAGTAACCGGCTGACTAACATCGATATTGTCCCGACCGTAATATTTTTCCATTCGGAACGAATCATCCGGATAAACGATCTTTAAGTATTCACAATTTTTATCACCTTGAATATACTGCTTACCGGGATCAATGTACTGATAGTCTTTTATAACTTCAAATTGATTTGAGGAACCGCCGCCATACGGGAAGTAATAAGTACGCCCTTTTTCCAGGTTAAATGAAAAGCCCCCAGTAGGGTCTCCCTCATCCTCTGCGATACTGTCTATTTTATTAGAGTTCACCAAGTTATAGTCCTCGTCAAATATGTACATATAATCAGAATTCCAGTAATCCCCACCTGAATAATATGTACCGCTTTCGTTGGCAACAAAAGAATACAGCGTAGAGTGATCCCAATCATAATCACTACTATATAAGTCTTTGAAATTCTTTACCGCAACTACTTTATCGATATAATATTCATTTATATTATTATGGGCACCAAACTGAGTTGTGGAATGGCAGAAAACAGCAATATTATTTCCATTGTTATAGAATGCAAAATCACCCACGGTAACATTAATGCCCTGTATATAAACAGATACTAAGTCAGTCGAATTAAAAACGGCGTTTCCAATGTTTGTAACGGTCGCAGGAACAATCAGACTTTTTATACTCGAGCAATCATGAAATGCAAAATCATTTATTGCAACCAAGCCATTAGGCATATATACTTCATCCAATGCTCCACAATCATAAAACGCAGATGCTGCGATCACTCGCGTCGAATCTTTTATCCTATATACTCCTTCTAAGTCATCGCTAGCTTTTATCAATACAGGGCCTATATACAATACACCATTTTTCCAATTGCTTTGATTGTCATAATAAGCAGTATACTCAAATGCGCCAGTACCCACACTTTCTATATTGCTTGACATATCTATATTATTCAAGTTGTGACAGCCGGAAAACGCATACTCGCCAATATGTGTAACGCTGTCTGGAATTGTAATACTCGATAAATTCCAGCACTGACTAAATGCGCTGGGACCGATATATGTTACTGCGTTTGGTATTGTGATACTTGGTATCTCGCACCCAGAGAATGCACTATATCCAATAGAAGTTACTTCATCAGAAATGAAAATATTTGACAGATGCCCACAACCAGAAAACGCATCCTTTCCTATTGTTTTTACACCTTTAGGTATACTATACGATTCATTCTCCGCACCTTGTGGATATGTAATCAACACAGTTTTAGTTTTATTAAACAACACACCATTATCCGATGTGTAATACTTATTGTTTTGATTGACATCTATGCTTTTTAAATAGCAACACGAACGAAAAATCTCTTCTGTTATGCCTTTCACACTCTCCGGAATATATACTGAGGTAATGTTAACTGCATCATCGTTAAAGGCACCATCAGCAATAACTGTTGTACCATCTTTTATCTTGAACTCACCTTTAGCAGAATCCGCTTTTACGCAAATAAAGGCATGATTGATATAGAGCTGTCCGTCTTGCCAATTTGAATCATCGTTATAATATTTTGAACCTTCAAACGCATCGCGAGAAATGCTTACCACAGAATCTGGGATAACGATATTTTCTAAGTTTTCACACTCAAAAAACATATTGTCGCCAATTTTGGTTATACCGTCCTTAATAACGAGAGATGCAATACTGTCCGATGACGGGAAATCACTGTCTTTACTATCAATCACACCGGTACCGCTGATGGTCAGCGTCTTTGTATTTTTATTATACGAGTATGTCGCACTTTCGCCGCACTTACCGGTGATCGTTGTATCTGCGGCATACGCTGTTAAGTCCAATCCGGTCGTCACACTGCACAGCATAACGACTGACAGCAACATACTTACAATCTTTTTCATTTTTAATCCTCCCGTTATTAAAATGCTAAAATTGTTTTTGCAGATTGCACAATACTCATGGCTAAATGACTATTTTCTTGTGTGCGGATAAGTTCCAACTGTGCTATGTTATTGCATAAACCCGATACTTTACTTTGCCCATACCAAAGGATTTGATCTTTAGTGTATTTTTCTTCCAGACAGCGACAAGATGCACCTCTTGATCTACACGCACAAATCAGCAGATCAAATTGATGTAATCGCACTGATTCAAAGTTTTTATCGAGTGTTTTACGGTCATCGCCACCGGTAAAAATCACAATAATTTTACCGTGAATTTCCAATACAACTCGTGTGTCTATTTTATTGTCTGCTACATACTCAACAAGTTTGTGTGCGCCGCATTCATCTATTAAAATGCGAATCACTTGTTTTAGGGTGTTGGTTTTTCCAACATTACCACATCCCCTAAGGGCAATTACATTCATACATAAATCTCCTTCTTTATTTGCGTATTAACAACAGAAATAAAGTATTTCACATATTGATCTCTCACCGATCTTTATCAATTTATTGTTTTTCATACCATAGCCAGTATAGAACAATATGTTTTAGTTGTCAATAGAACAGATTGTTCTAAGATATAATGGTTTCGGTGATGATATGAAATTTCAAAGAATCCGGGACCTGCGGGAGGACGCGGACCTGACCCAAAGCGAAATGGGCCGGGCGCTGCACCTGCCCCAACGCACATACGCCTATTATGAAAGCGGTCAGCGCACCGTGCCGCCGGAAGTGCTCATTGCACTGGCGAACTTCTACGGGGTGAGTGTGGACTACATCTTAGGGCGCAAGAATGACAAAAACTAAGCCACGGTAACAAGGGGTAGTTGTTACTGTGGCTTTTGTTTTATCTATTTGCCCTTAATGCGGCGCAGGGCGGTTTTTTCCAGTCGGCTGACCTGGGCCTGGCTGATGCCGATCTCAGACGCCACCTCCATTTGGGTTTTGCCCTCCATAAAGCGCTTATAGAGAATGTTGCGCTCCCGATCGTCCAGCTGCCTGATCTGATCCTTGATCATCATCTCGTCCACCCAGTCCGCGTCCGTATTGGCGTCGCCCACCTGGTCCATCACATAAATGGTGTCGCCCCCATCAGAATACACCGGCTCATACAAGGACACCGGGTCCACAATGGCCTCCAGCGCCAGCACCACATCGGCGGTCTTCATACCCAGCTTGGCGGCGATCTCGTCCACCGTAGGCTCTCGACCATTGGCGGCCATCAGCTGCTCCTTCACCTGCATGGCTTTATAGGCGGTATCCCGCATAGAGCGACTGACCCGTACCGGGTTATCGTCTCGCAAAAAGCGGCGCACCTCCCCTACGCACATAGGCACGGCGTAGGTGGAGAACTTTACATTCAACTCCGTATTAAAATGGTCAATGGCTTTAATCAGTCCAATGACCCCCACCTGGAACAAATCGTCCATACTCTCGCCCCGTCCGGAGAACCGCTGGATCACCGACAGCACCAACCGCAGATTGCCGCAGATCAGGGTGTCCCGGGCCTGCTTGTCCCCGGCCTGGGCCTTGCGCAGCAGGTCCATTTTTTCTTTCTCTCCCAGCACTTTCAGCTCCGAGGTGTTGATCCCGCAGATTTCTACTTTACCGTATTGCACATGCGTCCGCCTTTCTATGATATGTACAATACGCTTATGAATAGTATGGACCGCTGGGTGCAAAAATATCAGGCAAAGCAAGATTTTTGTGTGGCGGGTGATCGGGTTGCCGTATCATGTGGGCGTTGCGCCAATCGTTTTATCTCCTCAGTCGCACAAACACGACAGCACCTAACCGGTGCCCGTCCCCTCTGTCGCACAAATGCGACAGCTCCCCTTGAAAAAACAAGGGGAGCTGTTTTTACATTCTAATATTGTGTTTCTATCACGCCGGGTCCCGGCCGTCAAAAACGGCAAACACGGCATAATCACTCAAACAATAAAAATCATTATCATAGGTGGCAGACAGATAATTCATAAAGGCGCACACCTCCTGCGCGGTTTTTTCCGTAGCAAAAAGAAAATTGTCGTTCAGATCCTCGGCGTACTCCCGCAGCACCTGGCCGTTCAATTCTTCAAAGAATTCCGGGAACAACGCCTCCTCATACTCGGTAACGCCCACTCGGATTAGGCCGTCTGCCAATGGTGATACACTCAGATCCTGGGCGCACACATCGTAGCCCAAAAGCGCGCCGCCCAAAAGTCCCGCACTCTCGTGCTCGTCGTTAAAGGTGATCAACTCGCAATCCGCGCCTCGGCTACCAAGCAGATCCACCATCTGCCGGGCAGCGCAGGCCGCACCTACTGG
>OGPV01000346.1_pt1 | contig 36938 bp, 28 predicted proteins | sample 1553001 | NCBI WGS metagenome assembly OGPV01 (sample SAMEA2580268, study PRJEB22360) | human gut metagenome | biome: human gut; feature: human-associated habitat; material: faeces | place: Denmark | collected 2008/2010
ACAGTATGGTCAGCCGCAGTACGGTCAGGGTCAGCAGTTTGGTGGAAATGTCCAGTCGACAGGTGGACAGTATGGAGGATTTGGACAGCCACAGTATGGTCAGCCGCAGTACGGTCAGGGTCAGCAGTTTGGTGGAAATGTCCAGTCGACAGGTGGACAGTATGGAGGATTTGGACAGCCACAGTATGGTCAGCCGCAGTACGGTCAGGGTCAGCAGTTTGGTGGAAATGTCCAGCCGACAGGTGGACAGTATGGAGGATTTGGGCAGCCACAGTATGGGCAGCCACAGTACAGCCAGCAGCCGGGCATGACTCCGGGTGTTATGGAGCCGGGTAAAAAGGTGAACAAGAAGCTTATAGCAATAATAGGAGGAATCGCAGCGGCAGTCCTGATCGCGATAATAGTCGTTGTTCTGATCCTGGCGGGTGGTTCCGGTGAGAGAAGTGCCAAGAAGGTCGGAGACAAGCTGGTGACAGCCTATGAAAAAGGCGATGCCGATGCCATGGTTGATCTGATGGACAAGGAATATTACAAGCTGTATAACAGGATAAGAAGCTATACAGGCAGTGATGACTATGTCAAGGATACATTCAACGAGCAGGTCAGCGACATGGTAGATGAGGTAGGCAAGGTCAAGAGTATCAAGGTCGAGGACCGATCAGAGAAGGAATATGACGAGGATAAGCTTAAGGATGTAAATGATACATTTGACATGCTGGATGTCGACATGACGGTTGACAAGTGCTACGAGGTGGACCTTGATGTCAAGATAAAAGGATCTACTGACGAATCAGATGGCGAGATCATATACACAGTTATAAAGACTGGCGGTAAGTGGTATCTTGTAGACTATGATCTCTACGTATATTAGAAAATAAATCTCATGGATTGAGGATTGATTTCTCAGTTCATGAGATTTTTGTATATATTAGATAAATACGAACGTGTTTTGTAGTAAATATGCATAAAAAACAAATTGTATTTGTATATGCATGGTGATAATATAAAAAACGTAAGAAATTTTTATATGTATCTTAATAATGGAGCTGGTGGATATATCGTATACAGAAAGGCTGGAAAGGGAAAGTACAGCAAGCTGGCCAATATAAACAAAAACACAATACTGAGCTATACAGATAAGTCAGCTAAAAATGGAACGGTATACACATATAAGATTGTTGCGTGCAAGACGGCAGGCAAGACAAGTTACAATGCGGCTGACAGCAATCAGAAAACCATTATGAGAATCACTTCGTCAAAGGTTACCAAGACCACGAACAAGGCAGGAAAGAAGATGACTGTTAAGTGGTCGGTAAATTCCAAGGTAGGAGGATATCAGATACAGTATTCTGTAAAGAGCAATTTTGCCAAGGCAAAGACTGTAAAAGTGACCGGAGCTAAAAAGTCAAATGTCACAATAGCAAAATTGGCTAAGAAGAAATATTATGTGAGAGTCAGAAGCTTCAAGAAGGTAGGAAAAACAACTTACTATTCTGCATGGAGCACAACAAAGAATGTGGTTATAAAGAAGTAGAATAGTAAATTATTTGCGCATATTGCGATTGACAAACCACAAATACTTGCTATACTAATGAATGGATAGGTTCAGAAATGGCTTATACAGGCGGTTTTCTGGATCATATAAGTTAAAAACGATGACAGAGACAGTACGGAGTCTGCGAGATCAGCAGCGAGCCGGGGGCGGTGCGAGCCCGGTGACAGTAGAGACTTTCGGAATATCACTCTGGAGTTGCAGACCAAAAGAGATTTGCTCAAGTAGGCTCTGACGTATTTCCTGCGTTAAGGGGAGCGCATATGTTAGTATGTAAGTAATAGGTGGTATAACGAACTCAAAGCCCTTCGTCCTGATTACGACGAAGGGCTTTTTTATATTTATCACAGAAAGGAAAGACGACATGTACGACAAGGTTTCGACTAAACTGGAATTCGTAAACAGAGAGCAGAAGGTATTGGACTTCTGGAAAGAAAATCAGGTATTTGAGAAGAGTGTTGAAGAGACAAAGGATCTGCCAACATACACATTCTACGATGGCCCTCCAACAGCAAATGGTAAGCCACATATCGGACACGTTCTCACACGTGTAATCAAGGATATGATCCCTAGATATCAGACAATGAAGGGACATAACGTAGTCAGAAAGGCCGGATGGGATACACACGGTCTGCCTGTTGAGCTCGAGGTTGAAAAGCTCTTGGGAATCGACGGTAAGGAGCAGATAGAGGAGTACGGACTGGAGCCATTTATCCAGAAATGTAAGGAGTCCGTATGGAAATATAAAGGCATGTGGGAAGAGTTCTCAGGCAAGGTAGGTTTCTGGGCTGATATGGACAACCCATATGTAACATACCATGATGACTTCATCGAGTCAGAGTGGTGGGCGCTGAAGAAGATCTGGGATCAGGGACTTCTGTACAAGGGCTTCAAGATCGTGCCTTACTGCCCAAGATGTGGTACACCTCTTTCAAGCCATGAGGTTGCACAGGGATACAAGACAGTCAAGGAGCGTTCAGCAGTAGTAAGATTCAAGGTTATTGGAGAGGACGCATATTTCCTCGCATGGACAACAACACCTTGGACACTTCCTTCAAACGTAGCACTCTGTGTAAATCCAGATGAGACATACGTGAAGGTTAAGGCAGCAGACGGCTACACATATTATCTTGCACAGGCGCTTGCAGACAAGGTTCTCGGCGGTCTTGCAAAGGAAGCAGCAGACGATCAGGCAGCAGTTCCTGCATACGAGGTTCTTGAGACATACGTTGGTAAGGATCTTGAGTACAAGGAGTATGAGCCACTCTATGAGTGCGTAAAGCCTGTATGTGAGAAGCAGCACAAGAAGGGCCACTTCATCACATGTGACACTTATGTAACTATGACAGATGGTACCGGTATCGTTCATATCGCACCTGCATTTGGTGAGGACGATGCAAATGTCGGAAGAAACTACGATCTTCCATTTGTACAGTTTGTAGATGGCAAGGGTGACCTCACTGAGGAGACTCCATTTGCCGGAATGTTCGTAAAGGATGCAGACCCTGAGGTACTCAAGGATCTGGACGCAAGGGGACTTCTCTTCGATGCGCCTAAGTTCGAGCATGAGTATCCACACTGCTGGAGATGTGACACACCACTTATCTACTACGCAAGAGATACATGGTTCATCAAGATGACAGCAGTCAGAGACAAGCTGGTTAAGAATAATGACACTGTAAACTGGATCCCGGAGAGCATCGGTAAGGGTCGTTTCGGCGACTGGCTGAAGAATGTTCAGGACTGGGGACTTTCAAGAAATCGTTACTGGGGTACTCCGCTGAACATCTGGGAGTGTGAGTGCGGCTGCAGACATGCCATCGGATCAAAGGAAGAGCTCCGCTCAATGAGTGACAACTGCCCTGAGAACATCGAGCTTCACCGTCCGTTCATCGACGCTGTAACTATCAAGTGTCCTGAGTGTGGCAAGCAGATGCACAGAGTTACAGAGGTTATCGACTGCTGGTTCGATTCAGGATCAATGCCATTTGCACAGTGGCACTATCCATTTGAGAATCAGGATATATTTGAGAAGCACTTCCCTGCTGATTTCATCAGTGAGGCTGTTGACCAGACAAGAGGATGGTTCTACTCACTTATGGCGATCTCAACACTGCTGTTCGACAAGGCTCCGTTCAAGAACGTAATCGTTCTCGGACATGTCCAGGATAAGGACGGACAGAAGATGAGTAAGTCCAAGGGAAATGCTGTAGATCCTATGGATGCTCTGAACAAGTACGGTGCAGATGCCATCAGATGGTACTTCTACAGCAATTCAGCACCATGGCTTCCTAACAGATTCCATGAGGATGCAGTTGTTGAGTGTCAGAGAAAGTTCATGGGTACACTGTGGAACACATATGCGTTCTATGTACTCTATGCAAATATAGACAACTTCAATCCACTTGAGCATGAGCTAGAGTACGACAAGCTGTCACTTATGGATAAGTGGCTTCTGTCCAAGCTGAACTCAACAGTCAAGGCAGTTGACGCAAACCTTGGCGCATACAAGATTCCTGAGACAACAAGAGTTCTCGAGGAGTTCGTGGATGACATGAGTAACTGGTATGTCCGTCGTGGACGTGAGAGATACTGGGCAAAGGGCATGGAGCAGGACAAGGTAAATGCTTACATGACACTTTACACAGCGCTCGTTACGATCGCACAGACAGTAGCTCCTATGCTCCCATTCATGGCAGAGGATATTTACCAGAATCTGGTTAGAAATATAGACAAGGATGCACCTCTCTCAGTTCATCTGTGCTCATTCCCTGAGGTGGATGAGAAGATGATCGATCCAGAGCTTGAGGTTGCTATGGACGAGATCCTGAAGATCGTAGTTCTGGGACGTGCAGCAAGAAATACAGCAAATATCAAGAACAGACAGCCAATCGGCAAGATGTATGTCAAGGCTGACAAGAAGCTTTTCGGCGAGGAGAAGGCTATCATCGAGGATGAGCTGAACGTGAAGAATGTTGAGTTCGATGATGATGTAAGCGCTTACACAACATACAGCTTCAAGCCACAGCTTCGTACAGTCGGACCTAAGTACGGCAAGCACCTTGGCAAGATCAAGGAGCATCTGTCAGCACTGGATGGCAACGCAGCCATGGCAGAGCTCAAGGCAGAGGGCGCTCTGAAGTTTGAGGCAGACGGAGAGGAGATCGTACTCACTGAGGCTGATCTTCTGATCGACATGGCTCAGATGGACGGTTTCGTATCTGAGGCAGACGGCGGTGTGACAGTAGTCATCGACACAAATCTGTCAGAGGAGCTTCTTGAGGAAGGATTTGTCCGTGAGATAGTATCCAAGGTTCAGACTATGAGAAAAGAGGCTGGATTCGAGGTTATGGACAAGATCACTGTATACGCAGACGGAAGCCAGAAGGCAAAAGACATCATTTCATCAAATGCAGATGCCATCATCGGCGACGTTATGGCAACAGAGATCATCACCGGTTCAGTTGATGGTTACTCTAAGGAGTGGAACATCAACGGCGAGAAGGTAACTCTCGGAGTGAAGAAGAACGACTAAGGGATATAATATTAGGGTTTAAAACAGGCATTTTGGAAAAAATTATCCCTGATCAAGAGAATACGGCCCGAAAGGTACAAATCTTAAAGATTTTGTATCTTTCGGGCTATTTTTATGTGATTTAGGAAAATTTTGTACTTTCTTTAAATATATTTGGATATTAGGGGATGACGGTGGAATTACGATTTATTAAGTTTGTGTATGTGTGGTGTTGGGAGTATATTATTGTATGAATAAATCGTACAAAGGACTGCCGTCAATATGTATATTGGCCAGTCAGAAAAACAAAGGAGAAAAAAGATGATAGCAATTTTTATTGCGCCTTTTTACATAGCGTTAAATATATATTTGTTCTGGAGAATAAAGGGTTGGGTACAGGCATATTTCCCGAAACTCAAAGGCAAGAAGGGCTGGATAGTCCCGATAGTGCTATACGCATTTCTGGCGTCGGCGCTGGTGATCGCATTCTTCCTGCCACAGGGAAGGTTCAGACGTGGCATGAAGCTGGTGGGCAATTACTGGCTGGGCGTTCTGCTGTATATGATATTTTTCATAGTGATAGCTGAGCTTGGAAGATTCCTTCTGCTTCATGTATTCAGAGTGAGCAAAGATAAGATATGCGTGCCGAGGGTACGCAGGATAGTGGGCTGTGCGTGCGCAACACTTATCATGTGTATATCATTCTGGGGAGTGGTAAATGCGAGACTTGTGCGGGTGACGCCTTATGATGTGACCATCAATAAGGAAGCACAGGATGAGAATGGTCAGAAGATGGATTCCATGAAGATAGTGCTGGTTGCAGATCTTCATCTTGGATACAACATAGGCGTCAGGCAGGTTCAAAGAATAGTGAATTCCATAAATAAGCAGGACGCAGATCTGGTGCTGATAGCGGGTGATATATTTGACAACGAATGGGAAGCCGTTGACCAGCCGGAGGAGCTTGAGAAAATACTCCGGGGGATCAAATCAAAGTATGGAGTGTATGCCTGCTATGGCAACCACGATATACAGGAGCAGGTGCTTGCCGGATTTACATTTGGCGGACAGAAGGAGAAGACCAGCAGCCCGGAGATGGACGAGTTTATGGAGAAGGCGGGAATCACACTTCTTCGCGACGAGGGAGTGCTGATAAACGATTCCATATACATCTATGGCCGCCGCGATGCCCATAGACCGGGAAATGGAGTTACAGAAAGAGCATCCGCGGACGAGATCACGGAAAATATGGACAAATCAAAACCTATCATAGTCCTTGATCATGAGCCAAAGGAGCTGGAGGAGCTGTCGTCGGCAGGTGTGGATATGGATCTGTGTGGACACACCCATGATGGACAAATGTTCCCAGGCAACATACTTGTGGCGATGATGTGGGAAAATTCCTGCGGTTACCTGAATGTTGACGGCATGCACAACATAGTGACATCCGGAGTCGGTGTGTTTGGCCCCGATATGAGAGTTGGAACCAAGGCGGAGATATGCCCGATAACGGTGAACTTTAAATGACCACCACACCGCATAATATTTCGCCAAGCGCCCGCATAACTTAATTAATAAAGGAAAATAACCATAATGCCACAATGCTCTGGACTTTGTGGCAAAAATAAAGTAAATTTACGGGTATATAAACTGATTCGGATCAAAAAATGAGGGGAGTGCCGGGTCGGATAATATGGATAACCTGGAAAGAGGAGGCGGTTGTATGGAAAAGTTAAATGAGATCGTGTCGGCGGTGGATGGATTTGTCTGGGGACCGGTCATGCTGGTGCTTCTGGTTGGAACGGGAATATTTCTGACGATCAGAACAGGATTTCTTCCCTGGAGGAATCTCGGCTATGCGCTGAAGAGTACACTTAGCAAGGAGGCAAGGACAAAGAGCAGAGGAACCGGAGACGTGTCACCATTTTCGGCACTGACCACCGCGCTTGCTGCAACCATAGGAACGGGAAATATCGTTGGTGTTGCAACGGCCATGGTATCGGGAGGTCCGGGAGCACTGGTGTGGATGTGGATATCCGCAGCATTTGGTATGACATCCAAGTTCTCAGAGTGTATGCTTGCTATCAAGTATCGTGAGGTGAATGCCAAGGGCGAGATGAGCGGCGGTCCTATGTACACTATGAAGAAAGCATTCAAGCATAAGAAGTTCGGCGCAATGCTGGGCTGGCTGTTCGCACTCTTTGCAGTCATCGCCTCATTTGGAATAGGAAATATGACACAGGCCAATTCCATATCTGAATCTCTTAGCAGCACATTCAGCGTGCCTACATATGTGACAGGAATTATACTTACGGTTTTTGCCCTTCTTATAATAGTTGGAGGAATCAAGACTATATCTAAGGTGTCATCAGTTGTTGTTCCTTTGATGGCGATATTCTATGTTGTAGCCGGACTTATTGTAATAATCGTCAATATCCAGAATCTTCCGGCAGGAGTTGCCATGATATTCAAGATGGCATTCTCAGTCAAGGCAGTCGGTGGCGGTCTGTGTGGTACGATCACAGCAGCTATGATGAATGCCATGAGATTCGGTGTTGCCAGAGGAGTATTCTCAAATGAGGCTGGAATGGGCTCTGCGGCCATCACGGCGGCAGCTGACAATCCTGTCCGTCAGGGTTACATCAATATGACAGGTACATTCTGGGATACCATAGTAGTCTGTACCATCACAGGTCTCTGTATTGCATCATCGGGTGTGCTTGGTATTACTGAGAACAGTACAAAGGGCAGCTATCAGGTGAGCGGAACGGCGGTTACTGTGGAGGCTGTTGATTCTGATAACAAGACTACCACGACGGATTATACATATGAATTCACAGATGACCAGCTCATTCTGACAGATACATCCAATTCGTCAAATACCCTGACGCTTTCAGTTCTTCCATCCGACGAACTCAACAAGGATGAGAATACAAAGCTTGCAAGTGAGCTTGCGGTGGAGGAGAGTCAGGCAGCCATAGGAAGTCTTACCGGTACATGGACTGATGCAGCCGGAAACCATTATACATTTGCTGAGGATGGAACATTTGCCTGCTCAACTGTTATAAAAGGTGCAGCTCTCACGATACTGTCATTTGGCTCTGCACTTGGCAAGGTGGGAGGCTGGCTCGTAACTATAGGAATTGTGCTCTTCGCATTCTCCACGATCCTTGGATGGGAGTATCACGGAGAGAAGGCGTTCGAGTACCTGTTCAAGTCGCACAAGTACAATATGATATACAGGATAGTGTTCTCGCTCGTTGTATACGTAGGCGCGACGATATCACTGGATCTTGTATGGAACTTCTCAGATATAGCGAATGCGCTCATGGCGATTCCGAACCTTATCTGCCTGCTGGCATTAAGCGGAGAGATCGCAAAAGATATAAAGGAATTCCAGGCGGTTATCAAGGCAGAGAAAGCATCAAAGTAGAATATTAAGTCCGGGGACGGAGGGGTCAGAAACCTCCGTCCTCTTTTTTTATACTCTCTTAACCTAACTTTATACTTACTTTATTTTTTGTCCAAATTATGTTCATAAGTGATGGTTATTATATACAATATATGGGGACGGAGGTGCCTGACCCCTCCGTCCCCATGAGTAGATTAGAATACCATTACAGAGAGGTTGACATATATGAGCAGAGTAGTAGGAATAGACCTAGGAACAACAAACAGCTGTGTGGCAGTGCTTGAGGGCGATCAGCCAACTGTCATACCGAATTCGGAGGGCGGCAGGACCACACCTTCCATAGTAGCCATCACAAAGAATGGAGAGAGACTGGTGGGTGAGGCTGCCAGGAGACAGATGACTGTGAATGTGGACAGAACTATCACATCCATCAAGAGAGCGATGGGAACAACATACAGAAAGAGGATAGACGGCAAGGACTATTCGCCGCAGGAGATATCCGCCATCATACTTGCAAAGCTGAAGAGCGATGCTGAGAGTTATCTGGGCGGACCGGTATCTGATGCAGTCATAACAGTTCCGGCTTACTTTGACGACAGCCAGAGACAGGCCACAAAGGACGCCGGAAGAATAGCGGGACTGAATGTGCTTCGAATCATAAATGAGCCTACATCGGCGGCTCTCGCCTATGGTCTTGACAATGGACAGGCGCAGAAGATACTTGTATACGATCTGGGCGGAGGAACATTTGACGTGTCTGTTATAGAGATAGGGGACAGCGTAATAGAGGTTCTTGCCACCGCGGGAGACAATCATCTGGGCGGAGATGATTTTGATGAGAGATTGCTGGATCACGTCATCAAGACCTTTAAAAAGGAGACAAAGGTCAATCTGGCGAAGGATATCACGGCATCCCAGAGAGTGAGGGAAGCCTGTGAGAATGCCAAGAAGGAGCTCTCATTTGCGCAGACTGCACACATCAATCTGCCATTTATATCGACAGTGAAGAATCAGCCGGTGCATCTAGACATGACGATAACAAGGGAACAGTTCAACGAGCTCACCTATGACCTGGTGGAGAGAACGGCGGGACCTGTAAACCAGGCATTATCCGATGCGGGCATAACGAGAAATCAGATAGACAAAGTGCTGCTGGTGGGTGGCTCCACCCGTATACCGGCGGTTGTGGATAAGGTTCGTGCCATAACCGGCAGGGAGCCATCCAAGAATATGAACCCGGACGAGTGCGTTGCCATGGGTGCGGCGGTCCAGGGAAGCAAGCTCAGCGGCGAGCTCACCGTGTCGAACAAGGTGAATGACATTCTCCTCATGGATGTGACACCTCTTTCGCTGTCCATTGAGACCCTTGGAGGCGTGGCAAATGTCATCATTCCGAGAAATTCTGCCATTCCGACCAGGGCATCAAAGATATTTACCACGGCGGGCAATTTCCAGAGGGATGTCGAGATCAAGGTATACCAGGGCGAGCGGCATTTCACAAGGGACAACAAGCTGCTAGGCAACTTCAGACTCAGTGGTATCAAGAGAGCCATGGCGGGCGTTCCTCAGATCGAGGTCACATTTGACATGGATGCAAATGGTATCCTCAAGGTCTCAGCTAAGGATCTGGGCAGGGGTGTGGAACAGCAGATAGTGATCACATCCAGCACCAACCTTTCGGAGGAGGAGATCCGCAGAGCCAGGGAGGATGCGAAGAAGTACGAGGATGATGTGGCTGGAGCCAGAGAGTTCAAAGACATTATGAACGAGGCCGAGGCGTATGTATATAAGGTAGAGAATCTTCTTGAGACCAAGGGCGCACAGCTCGACAAGAAGGAGATGAAACGGATCAAGAGCGACTGCGAGTATCTGAGGAAGCTTGTGACACGAACAGACATGAATCATGTAGATGACGTGGAGATGGGCAGGATGAAGGAAGCCTACAGACAGCTCCAGGAATCCGCAGAGAAACTGGAGACAATGTAAGAATTTGCGAGGAGAATGGTGAATTATGAAAGACAAATTTATAAGATTTATGAGATCCAGGTACGGCAACGATCAGTTGTCATCATTCCTTACCTGGGGCGGATTGATATTTATGGTGCTGGATGCATTTATCAAGACAGGGATATTTTATTTCCTTGGACTTCTCATGTTCATATATGGATATGTCAGGATCATGTCCAAGAACTATGACAAGCGCGCGGCTCAGAACAGATGGTTTATGGAGCACACCGCAGGCGTGAGAAATATATTCAAGCGTGCGAAGAAACAGAAGGAAGCCGGCAAGGAATACAAGATATTTGTCTGCAGCAAATGCCAGCAGATGATCAGAGTTCCAAGGGGAAAGGGCAAGATAGAGATCAGATGCCCTAAGTGCGGCAACAGATTTGTGAAGAAGTCTTAGTAACAGCGCAGACGGATAAAGTCTTATGTTGGAATATAGTGTGGAGATTGAGAGATGTTTGGATATATAGTGGTGAACCAGCCTGAGCTTAAGATGAAAGAATATGATGAATACCGTAAGTATTATTGCGGCCTGTGCAAATCGCTGAAGGACAGATATGGTGCCAGAGGACAGATAAGTCTCAGCTATGATATGACATTTCTGGTCCTTCTTCTGACGGGACTGTACGAACCGGAGAAGCACTCGGGCAGCAGAAGATGTATCGCACACCCGACATCGAAGCATACTTATGTACAGAACGAGTACACAGATTATGTTGCTGATATGAACGTGATCCTTACCTATTATAAATGTATAGATGACTGGGATGATGAGCATATGCTTACCCGAAAGCTGTATGCGGATGTACTGCTCGCAGGACAAAATGGCAGGAGGCTCAAGGAAGATTATCAACAGAAGATCCAGGTTATTGCGGAGAACCTCAAGGCGATAAGTGAGCTTGAGGAGGTGGGATCCGATGACATGGATGCATTGTCAGGGCATTTCGGCAATATAATGGCAGAGATATGTGCCCCGAAACATGATGAGTGGGAATCATATCTCCGCACCATAGGCTATTATCTGGGCAAATTTGTCTACATAATGGACGCGTATGACGATATAGAGAAGGATATAGGTGCCGGAAATTACAATCCATTCGTGTGCAGGCTTGCGCATGAGCTGGGTGTTGAGGTACAATCAGTGGGTGTGGATAAAACCATAGAACAGGACAAATGGCAGGAGCTTGCAGAGTGGACGAAGGATGTTTTGATGATGATGGTGGCACCACTTGCAAAAGAGTATGAGATGCTTCCTATTATTGAAAATGTAGGTATACTCAGGAACATAATATACTCAGGAATATGGGAAGCATATTATTCGACTACAAATAGAAGATGCGGCGATGAGGAATAAATTATGAAAGATCCTTACGAGGTGCTGGGACTCAAAAGAGGTGCCAGCGAAGAAGAAGTAAAAAAAGCATATAGAAGGCTGAGCCGGAAGTATCATCCGGATGCGAATATCAACAATCCTCACAAGGATGAGGCTGAGGAAAAGTTCAAGGAGATACAGCAGGCTTACAAGTCCATAGTGAGCGGCGAGGCTGACCGTGCAAGTTATGGTGGTGCTGGTGGGTATGGAACTGGAAGCTCGCAGGGCTACGGCGGCGGTTATGGATCTGGCGGTTCATATGGTCCGTATGGTGGAAGTTCTTACGGCGGTTCGTCAGGAGGCTACGGACAGTATGATGATCCATTTGGCGGTTTCGGAGGATTTGGCCCATTTGGTTTCGGTGGCTATCAGAGACAGAATGACTACGATCCGAATGATAAAGATTCCAGATATTTTCAGGCCGCGAAGAACTATATGAACAGCGGAAGCTATGAGGAGGCGAAGAACGTCCTCAATCAGATAGAGAATCACGATGCCAAGTGGCACTATTACAGTGGCGTGTGCAACGCCGGACTTGGCAATCAGATAAGAGCCATGGAGATGCTGAAGCGTGCAATGGAGCTTGAGCCGGGCAATCAGGAATACCGTCAGGCATATGAGTCCATCAAGAGCGGCCGTCAGTGGTACATGGACAGAGGTGCCGGGTATGGAATGGATATGCCGACCGGCGGAAAGTTTTGCAACAACCTTTGTACCATATGTGCTCTCATGTCGTGCTGCATGGGCGGTATGCCTTGCGTGTGCTGCATGCCGAGTGGATACGGACGAAGTTAGATATAAAACCCCTGGGAGTTGCCTCTCCCAGGGGTTTTATATCGTATACGTGGTGCATTTACAATATTCTGGTAATCATTGAAAACGCTAGAACCCCCGATTAATCTCGATATTATCAGACATTTATCGCCTTTTATGTAAAAAAACTGCAAATTCTATTTGACCATAGTCTAATTTTATAGTGTTATTTAACAAATTTTTTCTCATGTATTGTTAAAAAAAAAGGTTGATGATAGAATGAAACAGTGAAAATGGAAAAAATTATATCTATTTATCCAAGGAGGGAATGAATCAGATGAAGATGTTAGCAGATTTCGATAAGGAAGGCTTCAAGAAGGAAGTCATTACTAACGTAAAGACCCTTTTCCGCAAGCCTATCGAGGAGGCTACTCCACAGCAGGTATTCCAGGCAGTCAGCTACGCAGTAAAGGACGACATCATTGACAGATGGATTGCTACACACAAGGAGTATGAGAAGAAGAACGTCAAGACAGTTTATTATCTGTCTATGGAGTTCCTTATGGGTAGAGCACTCGGTAACAATCTTATCAACTTGACTTACTACGATGCAGTTAAGGAAGCACTTGACGAGTTAGGATTTGACCTGAACTTTATAGAGGATCAGGAGCCTGATGCCGCTCTGGGTAATGGCGGTCTCGGACGTCTTGCAGCTTGTTTCCTTGATTCATTGGCAACACTTGGTTATCCTGCATACGGTTGTGGTATCAGATACAAGTATGGTATGTTCAAGCAGGGCATCAAGGATGGATATCAGGTTGAGATGCCGGATGACTGGCTCAAGGATGGCAACCCATTCGAGGTTAAGCGTTCAGAGTACGCTGTTGAAGTTAAGTTCGGTGGATATGTCAGAGTTGAGAACAAGAATGGCAGAAACTACTTTATACAGGATGGATATCAGTCAGTTCGTGCCGTACCTTATGACCTTCCAGTCATCGGTTATGGCAACAACGTTGTAAATACACTTAGAATCTGGGATGCTGAGGCAATCCAGGAGTTCTGCCTTGACTCATTTGACAAGGGTGAGTATGAGAAGGCAGTAGAGCAGCAGAACCTTGCAAAGACTATCGTTGAGGTTCTCTATCCAAATGACAATCACTACGCAGGTAAGGAGCTCAGACTGAGACAGCAGTATTTCTTCATCTCAGCTTCAGTTCAGAGAGCAATCCTCAAGTTCAAGGAGCTCAACAAGGACATCCACAAGCTGCCAGAGAAGGTAACATTCCAGATGAATGATACACATCCAACAGTAGCAGTTGCCGAGCTCATGAGAATCCTCATGGATGAGGAAGGCCTTGAGTGGGATGACGCATGGGATATTACAACAAGAACATGTGCATACACCAACCATACGATCATGGCAGAGGCACTTGAGAAGTGGCCTATCGAGCTGTTCTCAAGACTGCTTCCACGTATCTACCAGATCGTTGAGGAGATCAACAGAAGATTCGTTCTCAAGATCCAGGAGATGTATCCAGGCAACCAGGATAAGGTTAAGAATATGGCAGTTCTGTACGATGGCCAGGTTAAGATGGCTCATCTTGCAATTGCAGGTTCTTACTCAGTAAACGGTGTTGCAGCTCTTCATACCAAGATCCTTGAGGAGAGAGAGCTTAAGGACTTCTATGAGATGAGACCAGAGCAGTTCAACAACAAGACAAATGGTATCACTCAGAGACGTTTCCTGCTTCATGCTAACCCACTTCTTGCAAACTGGATCACAGACAAGATCGGTGACGAGTGGATAACCAATCTTTCACACCTTAAGAAGCTTAAGGTATATGTGAACGATGAGAAGTGCCAGCATGAGTTTATGAACATCAAGTACCAGAACAAGATCCGTCTTGCAAAGTACATCAAGGAGCACAACAATGTGGATGTAGATCCTCGTTCAATCTTCGATGTACAGGTTAAGAGGCTTCATGAGTACAAGAGACAGCTTCTGAACATCCTTCATGTTATGCATCTGTATAACAGACTGAAGACAGAGCCAGAATTCGATATGTACCCAAGAACATTCATCTTTGGAGCAAAGGCATCAGCAGGATATAAGAGAGCTAAGCTTATCATCAAGCTCATCAACTCAGTTGCAGATGTTGTCAACAACGATGCTTCAATCGAAGGCAAGATCAAGGTTGTATTTATAGAGAACTACAGAGTATCCAATGCCGAGATCATCTTCGCAGCAGCAGATGTATCAGAGCAGATCTCAACAGCTTCAAGAGAGGCTTCAGGTACAGGTAACATGAAGTTCATGCTGAACGGTGCACCTACACTTGGAACCATGGATGGAGCAAATGTAGAGATCGTTGAGGAAGTTGGCATCGAGAACGCATTTATCTTCGGACTTTCAGCAGAAGAGGTTATGAAGTATGAGCGCGAGGGCGGCTACAACCCAATGGATATCTACAATAACAACCAGGCTGTAAGAAGAGTTCTCACACAGCTTATCGATGGTACTTATGCACCGGATGATCCGGACAGATTCAGAGATCTCTATGATTCTCTTACAAAGGAAGATGTATACTTCATCCTTAAGGACTTCGATTCATATGCAGAGGCTCAGCAGAAGGTTGATAAGGCATACCAGGATGAGAAGGGCTGGGCAAAGATGGCTATGCTCAACACAGCATGTGCTGGAAAGTTCTCATCAGACAGAACTATCGAGGAGTATGCAAAGGAGATCTGGAAGCTTAAGAAGGTTAAGGTTTCCCTTGATAAGTAATTATCAGATAGAATGAAATAACAAAATAAAGGACGGACATCATATGGTAAGGATCGTATGGTGTCCGTTTTTATTTTGCATCTGTTAATACATCCGCGCCTATGTTATGATATATATATGTTACGTTGTGATGAAAAGGGGGTTATAAACATATGAAAGGTAGAAAATTGAGACACAGACTCACGGCTCTGCTGCTCGCATTTGCAATGATATTTACAGCGGTTGCCGTACAGCCGAACTGTGATGCATTTGCAGCTACGAAGGTAAAGACGCCGGTGGCGACACATGGAAGACTGTCTGTGAAGGGGGCAGATCTGGTGGATGCCAAAGGCAAGAAATTCCAGCTCAGGGGAATCAGCACACACGGTATCAACTGGGATGTGGGATATCCTTATGTGAACAAGGCGGCGTTCAAGACTCTGAGAGACGACTGGGGAGTTAATGCGGTAAGACTTGCCATGTATACATCTGAATACAACGGCTATTGCGCGGGCGGCAGCAAAGCGGCACTTCGAAATCAGATATACAAGGGCGTGAAATATGCGACCGACCTCGGCATGTATGTGATCATCGACTGGCACATACTCAACGACGGGAATCCTATGACACAGGTTGCAGAGGCAAGAAGATTCTTTGCAACTATGGCGAAGAAGTATAAGAAACAGAAAAATATCATTTATGAGATATGCAATGAGCCAAATGGCTGCGACTGGAAGACTGTCAAGCGATATGCGTCCCAGGTCATAAAGGTCATAAGAAAGTATGACAAGAAGGCGATCATCGTAGTGGGAACGCCGACATGGTCCCAGCTCGGTTCGGATGGCACACACAATGAGGTTGCGGATAACCCTATCAAGGGCTACAAGAATATAATGTACTCACTCCATTTCTATGCAAATGAGTGGAGCCACAACCAGTATCTTCCTGCGAAGCTTGCATACGCAAGGAAGAAGGGGATAGCGGTCATAGTCACAGAGTTCGGAATGTCCGCGGCAAGCGGCGATGGAGGCATAAGCAAAGCCTACACCGGCAAATGGCTGACCAGACTCAACAAGGCGAATGTCAGCTATTTCTGCTGGAGTCTCAGCAACAAGAATGAGTCGTGTTCATTGCTTTCGTCTAAGACGAAGAAAACAAGCAGGTGGAAGACTACAGAGCTGTCTGCAGCTGGCAGATACATAAGAGCGAAATACAGAGCCCGCAAGAAGGCTCTCGGAAGCAGGGCGTAACGGGAAGCCGTGAGGAAACCGTGATATTAACAAGCAATAAAAAACAGGCGCTATATAGATCAAAGATCTGTATAGCGCCTGTTCTTGTGTTAATGGTTATATGTGAATTAAGCTACAACTGTTACGTTAGTTGCTCTCTCCTTAGAAGCGTCCTTAGGATCAGCCTCTACGTCAAATGTAACCTTCTGTCCCTCGTTAAGAGTCTTATATCCATCAGAGTTGATTGCTGAAAAATGAACAAATACGTCCTTTCCTGTCTCATCATCTGAGATGAATCCATAACCCTTTTCTCCGTTGAACCACTTAACTGTACCGTTCTTCATCACGAGTACCTCCTAAAAATGAAAATTTGTACTCAATGAAAACACTACAATATACCTTATAGAGAATACTCCAAAGAAAAGCTTACCTTATATAGCAATCGAACCGTTAATCTTGAATACGCTATTATCATATTATGTCATGTTGCATTTGTCAATAAACGATACGACTAAAATTTGCGTTAAGATTTCTCAGTAAAAAGGGTATATGAGCAGTGTAAAAACGATATATATATAAGAGGTATAAAAATGCGGGAGGGTGAAATGAGGAATGCAAAGACGATCATTATAGGGATTGCGTGTGCTATGGCACTTGCTTACATAATATCAGGAATATACGACAAGGCGGTTGGGGGAGATAACACTGACGGATCGGCAAAAAGCGGACGCAATGTGTGTATTTATGATAATGGGGAGTATTCCCTCGTGGATGTGGAAGAGTATACAGCATCGACGCTGGCGGGAATGATGAGTGACAAATGGAGCGATGAAATGCTCAAGGCGGTCGCAGTTGTGGTTAGGACCGGAATCTATTACCAGATGGATGAAAATGACAGAAATTCCGCCACACAGGGGCAGACAAAGAATCTTATAAATGAGTCCCAGCTCCGGGAGATAAGATATACGGAATCGCAGCTCAAGAAGAAATGGGGAGGCGAGTGCTCCGGGATAATGAGAAGGGCGGAGAAGGCGGTGTATGCGACCGGTGGACAGGTTATGAAATACGGTGGAGAGGTAATACTTCCGGCGTATCATATGATAAGTACAGGGCATACTGTGAGTGCACAGGAAATATATGGGCATGACATACCGTATCTCAGGCAGGTGGCAAGTGATGTGGATCAGATGGCGGAGGACTTTTCGACCACTGAGATATACAGCGGGGACAGGCTTCAGAAGATATTCAGAAAATGGATAGACGCTGACAATATGACGGATGAGGTCAAGGTTATGACAGCCACAGAATCTGGATTTGCACAGACCATAAATGTATTTGGGAGCGAGCTGGAGGCTGATGTTTTCAAAGAACAACTGGGACTTGCCTCGACGAATATACACATAGATAAGGTTAAGGATGGATACAGGATTATAACGGTGGGCGTTGGAGATTCTCTGGGAATGTCACTGTATGGGGCGTCTGTATTGGCGGAAAATGGAGAGAAGTATGATCAGATCCTCAGGTATTATTATACTGGAATAGAGATTGCGAAATAAAGGTTGATAAAAAATATTTACACATTCAAATCATCTGTATATAAGTGCCAATAAGTGGACATGATACAGATGAGGTGATGAATATGAAGAAATTTTTGGGCGGCATAAAGAAGAATATATTTTATATCTCGCTCATCACAGGCATGGCAGTGCTTGTGACAGTGCTCGGACTTTATAACGCACAGACCAATTCAAAGGAGAAGACCATAACAATAGGACAGAATACGCCGAATGACAGTACGACAGAAGCCGATGCGAAGGAAGCTTTGAACGATAAGAAAAATGATAAGAACAGCGGAGTGTCGGATGAAGGTACATCAGAGCAGAAAGATATTGAGACGGATAATACCATAGAGGATTCCACTGCATCCACAGTGGAGAGTGAGAGTGCTGAGACTGGAGCTTCAGGAGTTTCAAATGACAGCCTGCATTACGATCCAAAGGATAGCATATCATGGCCTATAAATGGCAATGTGATAATTCCTTACAGCATGGATACGACAGTGTATTTTGAGACACTCAAGGAATACAAGTGCAGCCCTGCAATGGTAATTGAGGCGCAGACGGGCGATGAGGTCAAGGCTGTATATGAGAGTAAGGTAGCGGAGGTCTCAAGCAACCCAGAGCTGGGCAATTACGTCAAGCTTGAGCTTGGAGACGGCTACACCGTGACACTTGGACAGCTTCAGGATGTGAAGGTTGCACTTGGCGAGCATCTGGATGCCGGCCAGGTAGTGGGAACCGTTGGCGAGCCAAGCAGATTCTACAGCGAGGAAGGAAGCAATCTCTATTTTGCAGTCGAGAAGGACGGCAATCCTGTGGATCCGATGCTGCTTATACAGTAGAGGTAGGGTTGGACAGGTTGCTAATTTGTATCTTTTACGAGGACAACACAGCGTTTGGCGACAATCCCGTGGCGGGATGAAGAAGATAGGCCATATAAACAAAAGAGCCCCACAATATCTAAAATAGATATTGTGGGGCTTTTGCACTATATACTTACGTATATTTTCTTAAATGTGCTTTATAATCCACGGTCTATATTAGCCCATTACAACCTCTACTGAGTGAGTCTTGCCATCGCCAAATGCTGGGATAACGTTGCCCTCGATAGCGTTGCCATCAACGAGTACGCTCTTAACGCCCTTGTTGATGTGAGCTGGGTTAGAAACCTTGATGTCGTATGTAGCACCACGGAACTGACGTGTAGCTGTCATTCCATCCCATGCAGCAGGAATTGATGGATCGATCTTCAGACCATCGAAGTCTGCTGAGATACCAAGGATGTACTGTGATATAGCTACCATGTTCCAAGCAGCAGTACCAGTCAGCCATGAGTTCTTACCCTGACCGAAGTGGTTGCCCGGCTTGCCGATATCAGATCCGGCATCCTTACCACCGATCATCTGGCCGTATACATATGGCTCAGTCTTGTGTATATCTGATGTCTCCTCAGTGAAAGCTGGAGCTATCTCTGAGTAGTACTTAAATGCCTGATCACCGGCACCTGCGTAAGCAGCAGCACAGATGATCCATGCATTGTTATGTGTGAAGATTCCGGCATTCTCCTTGTATCCACCTGGGTATGTAGAAATCTCACCATACTGGATGTAATACTTTGTAAATGCTGGGTTGTTGAGTACAAGTCCGTGCTGTGTATTAAGTCTCTCATCGATTGCAGCAAGAGTCTTCTTGTCGCAGCCCTGATCCTTACCGATGTCTGACATGATAGCGAATCCCTGTGGCTCGATGAAGATCTGACCTTCCTCGCACTCCTTGGATCCCATCTTCTCACCGTTTGCATCGTAAGCTCTGAGGAACCAGTCGCCGTCCCATGCTGACTCCATGATGTTGGCCTTCATCTTGTCGATCTCAGCCTGAGCAGCATCAGCCTCAGCGTCCATTCCAAGGTGCTTAAGGATAGCAACGTAGTTAGGACCTGCATATGTGAAGAGTGTAGCAACCATAACTGACTCAGCAACCTTTGAGTATCCACCCTCAGCAGCGAACTTAGGGTTGGTGTATGTCTGGAAGCTCTCACCTGGTGTATCTGAGAAGCATGAAAGGTTGATACAATCGTTCCAGTCAGCTCTCATTGCAAGTGGAAGTCCGTGTGGTCCAAGGTTGTTCACGATCTTATAGAATGAAACCTTGAGGTGGTCAAGCATAGGCTTTGCAATTGACATATCGTTGTCATATGGAACCATCTCGTCAAGGATGCCCCAGTCGCCAGTCTCCTTGATATAAGCTGAAACTGAAAGGATCAGCCATAATGGATCATCTGAGAAGTCTCCACCGATATCTGCGTTACCCTTCTTGGTAAGTGGCTGGTACTGATGGTAGCATCCACCGTCTGGGAACTGTGTTGAAGCTATATCGATGATTCTCTCTCTTGCACGATCAGGGATCTGATGAACAAATCCAAGCACATCCTGGTTGGAATCACGGAATCCCATACCACGGCCGATACCTGACTCGAAGTATGAAGCTGAACGTGAAAGGTTGAATGTAACCATACACTGATACTGATTCCAGATGTTGACCATACGGTTAACCTTGTCATCAGGTGTGTTAACGTTGAGAATGCTCAACAGTCTGTTCCAGTGCTCCTTGAGCTCCTCAAGACCTGCAGCAACCTTCTCAGGAGTGTTGTACTTCTCGATCATCTCGAGAGCCTTTACCTTATTGATAGTCTTGCCGTCTGCCTCGAACTTCTGGTCAACAGGCATCTCAACATATCCAAGTATAAATACAAGAGTCTTTGTCTCGCCTGGAGCAAGAGTGATCTTCTTGTAGTGTGAAGCGATAGGCGACCATCCATCAGCAAATGAATCATTTGACTTGCCAGCCTCAACAGCCTGTGGGTTGTGGAAGCCGTTGTAAAGTCCGATGAATGAATCTCTGTCTGTATCGTAACCATCGATCTCGTCATTCACTGTGTAGAATGCGAAGTGGTCACGTCTGTCTCTGTACTCTGTCTTGTGGTAGATAGTTGATCCGACAACCTCTACACGACCTGTACTGAAGTTTCTCTGGAAGTTGGTGCAGTCATCCTGTGCATCCCAGAGACACCACTCCTCAAATGAGAAGAATGAGAATGTCTTCTCCTCTGAGCCTTCATTTGTAAGAACGACCTGCTGAACCTCTCCAGCGTAGTTCTGAGGAACAAAGAAAGTAACCTCAGCCTTAAGGTCATTCTTCTTACCTGTGATGATTGTATATCCCATACCATGACGGCACTGATACTCGTCAAGCTCTGTCTTTACCGGTGACCATCCCGGATTCCATATTGTACCATTGTCGTTGATATAGAAATAACGTCCGCCCATATCTATAGGCACGTTGTTATAACGATATCTTGTGATTCTACGAAGACGAGCGTCCTTGTAGAAGCTGTAACCTCCTGCAGTGTTGGAGATCAGTGAAAAGAAATCCTGTGTTCCAAGGTAGTTGATCCAAGGATAAGGAGTTCTAGGAGATGTGATGACATACTCCTTGTTGGCATCATCAAAATAACCAAATTTCATGTAGCATATACCTTCCTTCCAATGTTTTGTGAAGGCTTCCAGATGGCTATGCCAGCCCCCCTGAAGCCGCTTTTGTATCGACTTGTGCTAAATTCTCCCTTAAAGTCAGCCATACACTCTGATTATATAATAAAAGACTTTAAAACACAACAAAGTTATAGTGAAAATTGCACAATTACTAAATGTATTAATTCCTGTATTTGAGTAATTAATTGATGCTTATGCTGTGTTATACTGTGTAATATCAAAACAGTATAGGAGTTATTTACTATGGGAAAAAATGAAACTAAGAATTATGTAGGCGGAAGCGGAATGGATGATATGGAGCTGGACGAGCGTGATATACAGCTTATGGAGGAGAGCAGAAAAGAAGGCAAAAAGAAGCTGTTTATAGCACTTGGTGCGATCGTGTTAGCAGTGATAGTAGTGGTGATATACATAGTTGTCAGAAAAAATATGACCGGAAAATCAGAGAGCGAGGATCTGATAAAGACCTACATGGAGGGCCTTGAGGAAGCGGATCTTGACAAGGTGGAGAGTGTTATGGATCCTGATACCATAGACAGCGATTCGTCAAAGGATCTGGTCACTGTGTTCCAGACTTATAAGGAAAATAATATAGAATATACAGTCAGCTATACCATGGGTGATGGGCATGTGGCAGAGTCCAGCGATCTGGCGGCAGTCAGCAGCACTGTATATGGAAAGACCCAGAAGGAAGCAGGTATATCAAAGGGTTATGTCATTCCGGTTACCGGAAAGATAATGATGACATTCCAGGGTCAGACTTCACCGTATGATCTGGACATGGATATCATTTGTTATGAGAAGGATGGAGAGTGGTATCTCGGCGGAACAGTTATGACTACGGGAGATACGACTACAGATGATACGACAGAGTAGTCACGAGAAGGACAACTGCTGGATACAGATATTGAATACAGAAACTGAATATATGGACATGGATACATGAACAGACGACAAATGGTGCGGATATTAAATGTAATATTCGCACCATTTGCTGTCTTCTGCCAGTGTGCAGCTATCTCTCTTGATGAGCTTGCACTGGAGCTCAATTCTTGCGACTCCATTGTGACCGCCCTTGAGTCTGTCCATTAGAAGCTGCAGGGCGAAATGCCCCATGTCCGTCTTGGAGATCTCCACTGTGGTCAGCATCGGAGTTGTGTACTGGGCTTCCTCGATACCGTCGCTGGATATGATGGAAGGAGTGTAATATCTGTTCTTGCATTTGGCAAGATATTTCAGCATCCCTATGGCCGTTATGTCATTGGCACAGTATATTCCGGTTGGGCTCTTGTCGGACTTCATGAAGTGTTCCATGGCCTCAAATCCTTCAACCTCGCTGAGCTTTGTGTTGATGACGTAGTCCGTGTCGATATCAAGTCCATGATCGTGAAGAGTTTCAAGATATCCTTTGTAGCGGGCCTCGTTATTGCAGTTTCCCACATATCCGATATTCTCATGTCCAAGAGATATGAGGTATTCAACCGCTGTTCTGGCAATCTGGCTACCGTTGCAGATGACCTCATCCACCTCGCCATTTGCGGAATCCCTGTTGACATACACTGTGCTGCGATAGCACTGGCTGAGCTTCTTCAGGGCTGCGCGGTTGCATTTGCCGATGACAATAAGTCCGTCGTTGTGGCCATCCGCTTCCTCGCACATCCTGCGGATTACAGAATCCACGTTCTCATACCTGCATCTCCTGTCGTCGGAGAAGATGGACCGATACCATACCTTGGACAGGATGCATCCGTTCTTGTGGATCTCACTCTCTATGACATGCAGCAGTTCTGTAAAGAATGGGTCCGACGTGGCAGAGTCCATTCTGGTCATGAGCACATTTATATAGTAGGTCTTCTCCACAGTCGCGCATTTTCCATTCTTGAGCTGGCGGGCAGACTGGTTTGGCGTGTAGTTGAGCTTCATAGCTGCGTTCCAGATCTTATCCCTGAGCCATGCGCGGAGCTCCTTTCTGACCTTTGCATCTATAGCGGCAAATGGCTCATCGAGAAGCAGGAGCTGTGGCTGGGTGGCAAGAGCTCTGGCAAATGCGACCCTCTGACGCTGGCCTCCCGACAACTGCCTTGGGTATCGTTTCTCAAGGCCCTTCAGTCCAACCAGTTCTATCAGCTCCGTTACTCTGTCGCGGATCTCTGACTTTGGGTATTTCTGTATCTTCATTCCAAATGCGATATTGTCATACACTGTCTTGTATCTGAACAGCGCGTAATTCTGGAATACGAAGCCAATCTCCCTCTTGCTGGCGGGAATGTCATTTACTTTTTTGCCATCTATGTATATGTCCCCTGAGTCCGCGGCCTCGAGTCCTGCAAGTATGCGGAGGATAGTGGTCTTGCCGCTTCCACTTGGACCCAGAAGTCCGATGAGCTTTCCTTTCTCAATGGAGAAGCTGACATCATCGGATGCCCTGTAATCTCCAAATGTTTTATTGATGTTTCTGAGCTCTACGTATGAATGTGTATCTGTAGGTGTATTCATATCATATACCTCCCTCTTTATTTCCTCTGTGTTCAAGTATGTTTCTAAGTATCAGTATGATGACTGCCATGATGACCAGTATGGACGACATGGCAAAGGCTCCTGTGAAGTCAAATGCCTGGTACAGCAGTTCGATATAGAGTGGCATGGTGTTGGTGAGTCCTCTGAGATGTCCCGAGAGAACTGACACAGCTCCAAATTCACCCATGGCCCTTGCGGAGCACAGTACAATTCCGTACAGCAGAGCCCAGCGTATGTGGGGGAGTGTGATCTGTGAGAATATCTGTATCCCGAGCTTTTCAAGGTATGGATACAGGAAGCTCTGCCTGCCAAATGTAAGTACGAATATAAGGCCCGCGATGATCGGGGATATGGTAAGCGGCAGATCGATGAGCGTTGATATGATCTTTTTGCCCCGGAAGGTGAATTTGGTTATGAGCCACGCGGCATAAAGTCCGAAAATTGTGTTGACCACCACCGTGATGACTACGACCTTCAAGGTGAGAAGTATTGACTTCACTGCGTAGGTGTCGGATATGGCGGTGACATACTCATTCCATCCGTCCCGGAGTGCCGTCACTATGACATACATCAGTGGGAGCACAAGTGCCACGATGAGGAATATGGCGCACAGACCGATGAGGAGCCATTTGATTATGCCACGGTCGTTTCTTATGTTCATGTTGTTACCTCCCTTCAGTCTATGCCGCTGACTATTCTTGATGTGCGGCTCTGGATAAATGCGTTGACAAGCAGTATGACAAATGCTATCGCAAGCATCACAAGTGCTATCGAGGTTGCACTTGCGTAGTCGTATTCCTGCAACTCTGACATGATGAGCAGAGGGGTTATCTCAGTCTCATATGGAGTGTTGCCCGCTATGAACACGACGCTTCCGTATTCCCCCAGGCTTCTGGCAAATGCCATGGTGAAACCTGCGATCAGTGCCGGAAGTATCTCGGGCAGGATGACACGGAAGAATATCTGGATACGGGAGGCTCCGAACATGGCGGCTGCTTCCTCGTATTCCCTGTCAACCTTTTCGAGAACCGGCTGGACACTTCTCACGACGAATGGTATTCCAATGAACACCAAAGCTATGGTTATACCTATCCGTGTATACGCGATATCTATACCGAATCTGGCAAATATCCTTCCTACCCAGCCGTTCTGTACCGTGAGATGGGTGAGAGCTATGCCTGCAACCGCTGTGGGAAGGCTTACGGCGTAGCTGGACAGAACTCTCGGTCTGGTGATGGTCTGCCAGAATTCGGATAGTGACAGTCTGGCTGAGAATACCACCAGAGAGCACAGGGGGATCACCACTATAATTCCGAGGATTGCCATTACTATTCCAAATGACAAACCGAATCCCGGTATGATGCTTTTACTTTTCTTTTTTGCGTGTGTGTGCCGATGTGTCATGTCTCAGTCATTCCTTTCCTGTATGTATTATCTGGATTTCCCGCCAGACTGCCATTTCAAATTAATTCTTTTCCTCGTATATGGAGTCAAAGAGCCCTCCGTCCGCGAAATGCTTTTTGCTGGCCTCTGTCCAGCCTCCGAAGTGTGATATGTCTGTGAGGTCAACATTTGTTATGATCCATTTGCCGTCCTGTGGCAGCTCCGATATGGTGTTGCTCTGTCCCTGATATTCGAACTGCTTCAGGATATCCTGATCTGATGGTCTGTAGTACCACTCTGCCTCAAGCTTCTGTGCCTCGTCGGAATACAGGTAGTTCAGATATTCGGTTGCGACATCCCTTGTGCCTCTCTTGTCAACCACCTCGTCGACTACTGAGACTGTAGGCTGACACAGTATAGATACGGAAGGAACCACGATCTCGTACTCACCAGGATGCTCATCCAGTGAGAGGAACGCCTCGTTCTCCCATGCGAGAAGCACATCGCCCTGAAGTCCATTTGCCACCTCAAGCGCCTGCTTTCCTGAACCACCGTGTGACTGAACAACTGATACGTCCTGTCCCTTTTCCTCTTTCCAGTGCTTTGCAAATAAATCGTTGTACGCTGCGTATAGCTCTCTGGTTGGGTCGTAGGATACGTTCGTTATCTCAATAGCGCCCGCTGAGTCAGATGAGCTGCCGGTTGAGTTAGATGCTGCGCTCACACCGCATCCTGACAGAACTCCAATTCCAAGTGCTGTGACTGCGAGTAATGTTGCCAATTGTTTCTTCATAATCTTCTTCCTCTCTTTCTTTAATTTCCCGTTTTCATATCGGGTATGTATGCAATATATGCTTGTGAATGCTGGAAATCAAAAGAAAAGAGTGAAAACGTTGTCACATGCACAATCTATGCATAAAAATGAAACTATATATGGCTGGATTGAGTGTGGGATGTGGGTAAAAACAGATGAAAACGTTATTTTAAGTGAAAACGTTGTCACATGGAAAAACATAGAAAAACAGCACGTCAGGCTGTCCTGACGTGCTGCCTTATTGAACTTTTCGGTATTATTTCTTCTTCATACCTGAAATTATGATTATCACAAACGAGATTAGAATGGTCGCAAGCACTGTTATAAGGATTATGAGCTGAAGGTTATGTACCTTACTCTTACTCTTATCAGTGGAAGCGTAGCTGCCCACGGTGAGTGTGCTCTTTTCTGTTGTGACCTCAGTGGTCGTCTCGGTTGTGGTACGCTCTATCGTGGATATCTCAGTTGTGGTCGCCTCGGTCGTCACAGGGGTAAATGTATTTCTATACTCTGTGGTGACCTCGGTCGTACTTGCCGTTGTCGCCTCGGGTAGTTGTCTGTGTGGTTGTGGAAGTCTCCTTCTTGGACACTGTAAATGTTGTCACAGCATCTCCGGTCTTGGATCTGATGGTTATGGTGTGGCTTCCGACCGAGAGGGATTCAAGATAGCTCGTCTTGAGCTCGATTATGATGCTTCCCTCTTTCTTGTTGTAATATGAAGGGTCAAGTTCCTTGTCATCTATGAGGACACAGACAAAGTCAGCGTACTCAGCGTTCGATCTGAACTTGATAGTGTTCTTGCTGGCCTTGCTCCATTTGCTTCCCTTGCCGCCGATAATCTCGGGTGCTGCCTTGTCGATGACTGTGTCAGCCTTGCTTATCTCCTTTGTACAGCCCTTGTTGCTGAAATATTTCTTGCAGGCTGAGCAATACCAGTATTCTATATTGCCCTTGCTGGAGGTGGTTGCTGCTACATAATCAGTCTTCTTAAGGTCTGTGTGGTTCGTTGTGCTGAGTTTGCCGTAGCTCTTGCCGCACACAGAGCACACTGCCTTCTTCTGGCAGGTTGCGGTTCCGCCGGAGCAGTCCTGGATGACCTTATATCCACAGCCCTTGTTCTTGCACTTGCGGGAATGGGTTTTGCCGTTGCCATCACTTGTCCAGTTGCCGAGGTCGTGGCTGCTCTTGCCCTCTACGACGATCTCACCGCAGTAGCGGCATTTCTGAGGTGTCGTGCAGTCACCGTCGTCGGTTTCTGCGGTGTGTTTCTTGTTTACTGTTACAGTCAATTTGGTTTCATTTCCCGCCTTGTCGGATACGATGATGGTCTGCTCACCATCTGTGGCTTCCAGAGCAAGTGAGTGATCGTCGTCAAGGGATTTCTCCTCGCCGTTCACTGTGACCTTTGCCAGATGGGATTCCTTCACGGTCATCACGGCTGACAGGCAGTAAGTCTCTCCGTCGGCGATTCCTGTGACCTTTGGCGCGTGTGTGTCGATGATGAAGCCATCTGTGGATAAGTATGTTGTTTTGCCGTCCTCTGATGAAAGCTTTGCGTATACAACATATTTGCCCTCGTCCTTTATGGAAAATGCTTTCTTATACTCGGTAAATGTTGCTGCACCCAGATCGTCCGATGACAGAGCTGAGTCGCTTATCAGGTAGCCGACTGTGATGGAAGGGTCGGAGTTGTTGTCACAGGTGATGGTAACCTTCTGGGTCTTGTTGTAATACTGCTCAAATGATGATACATCCTGGAGACCGTTCCAGCTCTTATCGCCCATGCTGATGGTGCCTGTAGGAGCAGAGTCTGATTTCCACATCGCATAAAATACCAGGTTTCTTTTAGCCGATGAGTCATCAGTATCGGAATACTCATATCCGTTATCTGCCGCCTTCTCAAAGGAAGAGGTGTATATGATGTTCACGGTCTTGCCTGATCCGTCGGACTTCGTGTTCCAGCCCTTGAACTCATAGCCCTCACGGGTCGGTGGGTAGTCGTTCAGTGCCACGCCATATCCTGATCCTGCTACATCAAAGTCATATGTTCCGCTGTCCGCATCTCCGAGCTTGCCTCCATTTGCATTCAGTGTGAAGGTGAGCCCTGAACCGGAGAAGCTGTCCTTGGTGTACATCGCTGTCAGCTTTATACGGTTTGTAGACTGGAAGTATGATGTGTCAATGCTGGTGACCTTTGTCTTGTCATTGTACCATCCTGTGAATGTAAAGCCGTCTTTCTCCGGCTTGTACTTTGACAGGTCAACAGTCGTAAATTCTGCTGATGGGCTGCTTATCACAGTGGAAGTCTCCCCTGATAATTGTCCTCCTGCTGCATCCAACTCCAGATAGTATGTGTCTGGATCGTCGGTATCTTCTGCAAATGCTGTGAAGCATGTCATACAGAACATTGCCGCGAAAACCAGTAAAAATCTAAGTATTTTTTTCATAGAATCCCTCCTTGCATATGGTATTATAATAATTTTATTATACCGGGGGGAGAAAAACAACGAGACAGGGGAAAAATTAATAATATGAAAGAACGGCCTCCGCCGGGAGACCGTTCCATAGAAAATGTCATGTTTTATGCCATTGTGAATATTCTTTCTTTTACTGTCTTGGACTCGCCTGGAGCAAGCTCTGTGTAGCCTGTGATCTCCGGTGCTCCTGAGAGATTTGGAGCGTCAATATTCCAGCTCATTGGCTCAGGACAGAAGTAACCCTTGTCGCCGTGATCGTTCCACATGATCCAGAACTTCATTGTGTCGTCAACCTCATAGCAGACCTTCTTGCCTGTGGCAACATCAGTTGCGTATACTCCGTAGAAAGGCTTGCCGTCCAGCTCGTTCATCTCCGCTGTGTAGAGATCGTTGTCGATGTCCTTCAGAACAGGTACCATGGTTCCGTTCTTGTACTGGAGATCGTAATCTGTTATAGGAAGGTTCTTCTCTGTAGGGATAGCGTGCTCATCAAGCTCCCATTTGTCTCCAACAGGTACACAGAGACGTACATCCTCGCCCTTTCCTGTGCTTGTGAAAGGCCCCTTGAATGCAACGTGGTTACATACGCCGTACGGCATCTGCTTGTCGGAGAGGTTGGTGAGTGTGAACTCGTAGTGCATACCGTCCGGAGCAAGAGTGAATGTGAAGTCTGCTCTGAAGCTCACAGGGTATGTAGCGAAAAACTCATCCTTCTCATCATATACATATGAAGTCTTGCCGATGGCCTTGTCTCCATCCACTGACACGCTCTCTATGCTGTGGTTTCTGAGATGAAGGAAACCGTGGAGATGGTTGCCGAGAGGATCATTGCATGGAAATTGATACATGGCATCGGAGGTTCTTAAGTTGCCGTGTGACAGTCTGTTAGGGAGATACAGGGTAGGCATTCCGTAGATCTCTGCTGCTGCTTTGAGCTGTGCAGGAGTCAGGGAAGGATCGTTCCTGAATATATCAATATCCAGAGCTGTGTTCTCCATCTTCATAATGTTGCTTCCGTTAAATGGTGCGATCAGTGCACGGTAATCGCCTGATATAAGTTCAATACAAGTCTCGCCCTTGTAGTCTATTGTACGTGCTGTAGTGTTCATCGTGTTCTCCTCTTCTATAAATATGTTGTGTTTAAGTTGTATGCTGAAATCCACAAAAACATTGAACTTTCCTATGTGAAATAGTAACACGGAAAAAATTGTATGGCAACAATGAGGTTCACAAAACGCGGCGTTCTTGATTATTTTATCATTAATTGCTATACTATCATAGGATATTTTGCGAAAGACATGAAAGTTAGTTAATTCGGAGGTCGAAAGTGACTAAGAATAATAACACTGATTATAGAAAAAAGATATACAGACAGCGGCATCACCGCAGAATGAAACTCGTCGAGAGCGGAATAGGAGTGGTCGTCGCAGTCATAATGATATTTGCGCTTGGACAGGGCAACCTGAAAAAGAATGTGAACGGCCAGGAGGAGTTCCAGCCTGAGAGCGGAACATCAGCAGATATAAGTGAGAGCAGCAGTCAAGATATGTCATACAGTGACACGGAGGAGGCTGCACAGCAGTATCTGGCAACTGCGGAGGATGCGGCCATTCCGGATCAGCGAAATGGTCAGTATGTACAATTTGTCAATTACACCAACCCTGATGTGAGCGGCAAGGGAGCGGACAAATATGACAGCAATATATACATGCCGGCGAATGCTACGGATGACCAGTATTTCTCGACATCTCTGCTCATAGGTGATTCCAGAGCCGAGGCGCTGGGACTGTACAGCGGTGTAGATAACTGGGATATGTGTGTGGCGAAGAATCTGGACATAGAGAAGGTCGCTAATACCAAGATGTTCACCTGCGATTCAGGAGAACAGTGTACGGTTGTCGAGATGCTTGGCATGAAGAGCTATGAGAATATATACATTTCATTTGGGCTTGAGGAGCTTTCGTGGTATAACGAGCGGTACATGTCGGCCTACAAGACTTTACTGGATCAGATCTCCCAGTTACAGCCTGCGGCAAATGTATATGTGATGTCAGTACTTCCTGTATCGGCGGAGCTTTCATCAAAAGATCAGGTGTATAACAACCCGGGTGTGGACAAGCTCAATTCTCTCATGCAGGAGATGTGTGGCAGCTACGATCAGGTGATCTATCTCGATGTGGCTCACAGCGTGTCTGTGGATGGTGTTCTGCCGGAGGATGCGGGAATAGATGGCAAACATTGTAATAAGAAATATTGTCTCAAGATGATGGACTACATCAGAAAGAACGTGTATGTCAGAAGATAGTGGAGACGGAGGCATATGATAAAAAGAATAATATATTTGTTTGCATGCTGTCTGGTGATCTGTTCGCTTGCGGGATGCGCAGGAAATGGAGACGACGAGGCAGATATGCCGGATGTGCACTCTCTGGCTGATATGCTCATGCAGAACGTGAAGTTTGAGGATTCCGTGGAGGAGGTCTCCTCTGAGACGGCGCTCAGATATTATGGTATAGACAGCGTTCAGGTGCAGGACAGTGCAGTGTACATGTCAACGGGAGCCACCGCCGAGGAGCTCGCAGTATTTCAGGCGTCGTCAACGGTCGATGCCCAGGGCATACTGGCGGACATGAAGAAAAGACGCGACTCACAGTTGCAGATGTACCTTGATTACAAATCGTCGGAGACCGCCAGACTTGATGATGCGGTTCTGTATGTGCATGATACATTTGTGGTATACATGGTGTCCGATGACAGCGAAACGGCACAGGGAATAATAAGTGATTATCTGGAATGATCTTCCAGGTGATCATTTTTTTTGTCTGCATTTCCTTGTGTAACACCGGGACAGATCATTCATATTATAGTAATAAATCCGCTGTCAATAAAATAAGATAAATAAAGAGCGCTGTATGCGGTTGTAATTTTATGCACTGGCATGTATTATTATGTATAATGTATACAATATACAAAATACGAACAATTGACAGCTTGAGATATCAGCACTGTGGTGCGTTGCGCCACAGTGACTGAAAGTGGCTGAAAATGAGTTGAAGGTCAATAGAGAAAGAGGTATAGACATGGCAAAACAGAATTGGAAACCAGGAAATATGTTGTATCCGGTTCCGGCAGTTATGGTGAGCTGCCAGAGACCGGGAGAGAAGCCAAACATAGTGACGATAGCGTGGGCCGGTACCATATGCAGCGATCCTGCAATGGTGTCCATATCGGTGCGTCCGGAGAGATATTCCTACGACATAATCAAGGAGACAGGAGAATTTACCATAAATCTCGTCACCGAGAAACTGGCATTTGCAACTGATTATTGTGGTGTGAAGTCAGGAAGAGACGTGGATAAATTCAAGGAGATGAACCTCCATGCATGTGACGGCGTGAATGTGTCATGCCCGGCTATAGAGGAGAGTCCGGTGAACGTAGAGTGCAAGGTAAAGCAGGTAGTTGAGCTTGGATCCCACCACATGTTTATCGCTGAGGTGGTCGGAGTCCAGATAAGTGATGAATACATGGATAAGACCGGCAAATTCAACCTCAACAGCACGGGACTTGTCGCATATTCACATGGAGAGTATTTTGCACTTGGCGACAAACTCGGCAAATTTGGATATTCTGTTAGAAAAAAGTGATCGCAGGCTGAAAAGCTGCAGGGGAAATGTCACGGACAGGAGAGAAAATGGAAATATCATTAAAGGCATATGGAAAGATAAACCTCGGTCTCGACGTGGTCAGGAGACGTGAGGATGGATATCATGAGGTGAAAATGATCATGCAGACGGTCGATCTGTGGGATGAACTGACATTTTGCGATGTCACCACAGACGAGATCGTTATAACATCGGATTCGTCGGAGCTGCCGGATGTGAAGGATAACATCATATACAAGGCGTGCCGGATGATGAAGGATATATATGGAATAGACAAGGGTGTTCATGTAACCGTGGATAAACACATACCGGTTGCAGCCGGAATGGCAGGGGGAAGCGCTGATGCAGCGGCAGCCCTCAAGGCGATGAATATGCTGTTTGGACTGAACCTTTCCGATGAACAGCTCATGGAACATGGAGTGAAGCTCGGCGCAGATGTGCCTTACTGTATCATGCAGGGTACGGCACTCTCGGAGGGAATAGGAGAGATCCTTACACCACTTCCATCTATGCCGGACTGCCTGATCGTCATAGCGAAGCCAGCGATCGGAGTGTCCACAAAATGGGTATACCAGAACCTGAAGGTGGATCTGCTGGAGGAGCATCCAGATATCGATGGCATGGTGGATGCACTCAAGACCGGAGATCTGAAGGGAATAACAGACAGAATGGCAAATGTGCTCGAGACGGTTACGATACCTGCAAATCCTGTGATAGATTCAGTCAAGAAGCTCATAGCGGAGAACGACTCCATGGGAGTGCTCATGAGTGGCAGTGGGCCGACAGTGTTCGGAATATATGACAACAGGGATAAAGAACTGGCACAAAGGGTAGTAGATATGCTGCGTGAAAAGGACGAGATACAGGCTGCGTATGCCGTCACCCCGTATAACATAAGAAGAGGTATGTGATGGATCTTAGATTGAATATGGATGAGTACCTGCCTCTTCGAGAGGTAGTGTTTAAGACTTTGAGGAATGCTATAGTTCACGGTGAGTTTGAGCCGGGGGAGAGACTTATGGAGGTCACTCTTGCGAAGAGGCTTGGCGTAAGCCGTACCCCTGTCAGGGAGGCCATGAGAATGCTTGAGCTTGAAGGGCTTGTGGTCATGATCCCGAGAAGGGGAGCAGAGGTTGCCAGGATAACGACAAAGGATCTGAGCGATGCGCTTGAGATCAGGATGGCGCTTGAGGATCTTGCGGCAGGGCTTGCCTGCAAAAGGATAGACGACGAGGGAAAAGAGCGGTTGAAGCAGTCCTATGCCGACTTCAAGAAAGCAGTAAGCTCCAAGATAATCCCGGAGATAGTAGATGCGGATGTTGCATTTCACAATACTATAATGGACATGACGAACAATCCGAGACTGATTAGCATGTCCCAGAGTCTTCGTGAGCAGGTGTACAGATACCGCGTGGAGTATGTAAAGGATTTCAGCTATCACGACAAGCTTATAGCGGAGCATGAGGCTCTCATGAATGCGATAATAGCCAGGGATGAAGAGAAAGCCAAGGAGATAACCCGTATACATATATACGATCAGGAACAGATCGTGATCACAAATGTTGTCAAAGCACAGAAATAACAATATGCATAATAATAAATACCTGTATAAGAGGCGGAATGCGTGAAAACGTGTTCCGCCTTTTTACGTGTATGTCTGAATAAAAACTCATCCGTTGGACAAGATAGATTACAGAAGATAAACGGTATGTTGGAGGTGTTTACGGCGGACGATGGCTTCAATCAGTAAAAAAATAGACGAAAACATCACACAAATTGAGACAATGTTCGGTAACTGGAGCGATATCGTGGAGCGAAGGTTTGATCTGGACCGCTGTGCCTGGGGAGATGATCCGGCAATATACGTGGTGTATATAGATGGACTGTGCGATCATGAGTTGATTGAGAACACATTAATAAAACCAATAACCTGGGAATGGCGGAATAAAGACACGGCAGATCTGTGGGAGCATATAATCTCTTGCGAGGGTCAGACGGCGGATTATACCCAGGAAAGTGACATGGACAATGTTGTCAGGGCGGTTCTCAGGGGGGATACGGCCATATTTGTATCCGGGAGCGATCAGGCAATAGTAGTGTCATCGAAACATTTCCCTGTGAGAGGTATAGAGGAAAGTTCCACCGAGGGAGGAATGAGAGGGCCGAGGGACAGCTTCAATGAGAACTTTAGGACATCCACAGCTCTGATAAGGAGAAGGATCAAGGATGTACATCTGAAGCTGGAACAGGGGACAATGGGCGTCAGATCCAGAACAGAGTACGGGATATTCTATATGGAAGATATAGCGGAGCCTGAGCTGGTACAGCAGATAAGGGACACCATCGATAAGTATGAGATAGATGCGGTGTTTGACAGCGGTATGGCTGAACATCTGATGGAGAAGAAATGGCAGGAGATATTTCCGATATACCAGGCGACCACAAGACCTGACAAGGCGGCCGCGGCTCTGGTGGAGGGCAGGGTTGTCGTTGTGTTTGACAATTCCCCTGAGGTCATAATTGCTCCAGCCACCATCAACACTCTGTTTCAGACGGCGGACGATTATTATAACAGATGGCCGGTGGCGACATTTGCCAGAATGATAAGGTATGTGGCAGCGTTCATTGCGGTGGGACTGCCGGGACTTTATATTGCGATCACCTGTTATCACAGGGAGCTGATACCCGACAAGCTTCTGTATGCGATAGCCGATGCGAGAAGCCAGCTATCGTTCCCCGTTGTAGTTGAAGTGCTGATAATGGAGCTTTTGTTTGAATTGCTCCGGGAGGCCGGGATACGACTGCCGAGCCAGCTTGGAAATACGATAGGAGTGGTTGGCGGTCTGATAGTTGGTCAGTCAGCCGTGGAGGCGGGGATAGTCAGCACCATGGTTGTGATAGTTGTGGCACTCACGGCTATAGCTTCATTTGCCATTCCGAATGAGGCGTTTGCGTCTGTTTTCAGATTGCTTAAGTTCGTAATTATAATCACCAGCGCACTTTATGGAATACTTGGATTTATACTTGCGATGCTGGTTCTCGTGTTTCATCTTGCATCCCTGGACAGCTTTGGCGTGCCGTATATGTCCCCTGTCGTGACCTGTGGATACACTGGCGAGGGATATAAGGACTTTGTTGTCCGCGCGCCTATAAAGAAAATGATCAACAGACCTAAATGGAGCAATCCTGACGAGCGGCGCAGGTTGGTCAGAAAGAGAAAATAGATATGAATGATAAATATAATGTGACGTTTTCTGCCTTTTTTAAGATGGCTTTGCTTGTTTTGCCGGGGATGATAACTTTTATAGCTACATTAATACCCTCATATTTTGGAAGAAATTGCCTGATTTTGTCACTTTTTTTGACGCTATGCATGGCTTTTGCTTACGTGATAGCACTATATATTGTATACATGAAGATTGATGAGAGAGGGAACAGCGAAAGCGGTAAAGTCAAAAATAGGACTATTGCATTGATTTATGGGGCGAGAACTGCCGTTAGGATGGGCTTGTTGCTGTTTGTCCTTGCCGAGTGTTCCAGGCAGTTGATGTTGAAAAGATACACGGTAATTGCTATCTCAATCCCCTTGCTGCTTGCATGTCTGTATATGGGTAGCCGTGGCACAAGGGGGATGGTCAGGTTTGCGGAGTCAGTGTTCTGGTTCGCTGTCGCGGCGGGGGCTGTGGTCATTCTGTCTTCTGTGAGTAACCTTGATCTGCCAGTGCTTAAGACTGTGACTGAGATAGGAGACGAGGGCGGGGCGAATCTCACCATAAGCCGTGTCATGGCTAGGGGAGGACTGCTTTTTCTTGGATTCTCGGCTATGGAGACGGTGATGCTGGTGTATATACACGTCATTCGGAGGCGAAGAGGAATGTTGTGTGCAGCCGTAGGCGCAAGTACCATAATAGGCATTATGTGTTCGATAATTGTGATATGTACACTGGGCACGGGTGCGCTCATGGCTAAGGAGAAAAATATACTATATATAGTCGGAGCCATGGAACTGCCTGGCGGAGTGAAGCTCAGGCCGCTCATGCTGGTGTGTTACCTTGTCATCGTGTTCGGTGTGATGGCACTGGTTCCAAACGTCATAGGTGGATGGGGCGCTGTGGACAGACTGGGTGTTCGGCACAGATGGCTGTGGAAGACATTGTGGGCAGTCCTTGCATTTGCCGTATGCCTGTGGGCCGGGATGCTGCCCGGACAGCAGGACCGTATAAAGATCATCTCCGGATATCTTATTCTGGTGGATGTACCACTGTCGATAATATTGCCGGCGGCATCACTTGCCGGGAAATGGCCTGTAAAAAAATCTGCCGGACTGGCGGCGGGGGTTTTTGCGGCGGGGGTTTTTGGGGGCCGCTACTAT
>OGPV01000355.1_pt1 | contig 36479 bp, 27 predicted proteins | sample 1553001 | NCBI WGS metagenome assembly OGPV01 (sample SAMEA2580268, study PRJEB22360) | human gut metagenome | biome: human gut; feature: human-associated habitat; material: faeces | place: Denmark | collected 2008/2010
TAGCCTTGGTCAGGAAGCAGTAGACTCCCTGTTCGACAACGGCCGTCGTGGCCGTCCCGTAACGGGTCCTGGCAACCGTCCGCTGAAGTCTCTCTCCGACATGCTGAAGGGCAAGCAGGGTCGTTTCCGTCAGAACCTGCTCGGTAAGCGCGTTGACTACTCCGGCCGTTCCGTAATCGTTGTTGGTCCTAACCTGAAACTACATCAGTGTGGCCTGCCTCAGCAGATGGCCCTCGAGCTGTTCAAGCCCTTCGTAATGAAGCGCCTGGTGGAGCTTGAGTACGCTGCTAACATCAAGGCTGCAAAGCGTGCGGTAGATCGTGGCGCCAGCTACGTTTGGGATGTTCTGGAAGAAGTTATCGTTGAGCATCCGGTACTGCTGAACCGCGCACCTACGCTGCATCGTCTGGGCATTCAGGCGTTCGAGCCCGTATTGGTAGAAGGCAAGGCCATCAAGCTGCACCCGTTGGTATGTACGGCATTCAACGCTGACTTCGACGGTGACCAGATGGCTGTTCATGTACCGTTGGGTGCCGAGGCTCAGGCTGAGGCTCGCGTACTGATGCTTTCCGCAAACAACATCAAGTCGCCTGCACATGGTCGTCCGCTGACCGTTCCCACTCAGGACATGATCATCGGTATGTACTACCTCACCGCTGCCCGTGATGGCTTCCCTGGTGAAGGTCGTGCATTCATCGACTTCGCTGATGCTCGCAACGCCTACGATGCTCGTGCTGAGGTCGACCTCCAGGCTAAGATCTGGGTTCGCCTTCCGAAGGACACCTTGGTTGCAACCGCATTCGGCAAGTTCGACGAGCACAAGGCTGGTTCGCGTCTGCAGACCACTATTGGTCGCATTATCTTCAACGGTGTGTTCCCGGACGATTATCCGTTCCTGAACTACCAGATGAACAAGAAGGAAATCGGCCGCATCGTAGAGGATGTTTGCAACCGCTACACCCTTTCTGAAGTTGAGCCTATCCTCGACGGCTTGAAGGACACCGGCTTCCATTACGCCACCATCGCTGGTATTACCGTTTCCGTTTACGACGCAACGGTTCCTCCCAGCAAGGACGCAATTCTTGCCGATGCCGACAACAAGGTTGCCGCTATCGAGGAAGACTACGAGATGGGTCTTATGAGCGCTGAAGAGCGTCATAAGCAGGTTGTTGACATCTGGACCGAGGCTAACGAAGAGGTCGGCGAGGCAATGGCTGCCAACTTTGACAGCTTCAACCCGATCTTCATGATGGCCGACTCTGGTGCTCGAGGTAACATCAAGCAGATTCGTCAGCTTGCTGGTATGCGTGGCCTGATGGCAGACACCAAGGGTGGCACGATCGATATTCCTGTTAAGTCGAACTTCCGTGAGGGCCTTTCCGTTCTGGAATACTTCATTTCTACGCACGGCACTCGAAAGGGTATGGCTGACACCGCGCTGCGTACCGCAGACTCCGGTTACCTTACCCGTCGTTTGGTTGACGTTGCTCAGGACGTTATCGTTCGCGAGATCGACTGCGGTACTTCCGACGGCGTTCCTTACCCGATTCACAACGATAAGGGCGAGTTGGACGAGAACCTGGTTGGTCGTTGCGTTCTGGAAGACATCCAGGATGCCGAGGGCAATGTTATCGTTGCTGCGGGCGACTTCATCAACTCCATGGATCAGGTTGCCGCTATGGACGCTGCTGGTATCTCTACCATCAACATCCGCACGGTCATGACCTGTCATGCAGAGCACGGCGTTTGCCAGAAGTGCTACGGTTGGGATCTTGCTACTGCACGTCCGGTTAACATCGGTACCGCTGTTGGTATTATTGCTGCACAGTCCATCGGTGAGCCCGGCACGCAGCTTACGATGCGTACGTTCCACGCCGGCGGTGTTGCAGGTGAAGACATTACGCACGGTCTGCCCCGTGTTACCGAGCTTTTCGAGGCTCGCAAGCCTAAGGGCCAGGCTGTACTTGCTGAAATCGCTGGTACCTTGCAGGTAACTGCCGACAAGGTGAATAAGACGCTTACTGTTCATGACCAGGAAGGCAACATCCGCGAATACGTGGTATCTGCTCGCGCAACGCTTTTGCCGGGCGTTACCGATGGTTGCGAGGTCGAAGTTGGTCAGCAGCTCACCAAGGGTTCTGTAAACCCCCACGACCTGCTTCGCCTTACCGACCCGAACACCACACTTCGTTACATCGTTGCTCAGGTTCAGGACGTGTACGTGTCCCAGGGCGTAGACATCAACGACAAGCACATCGAGGTTATTGCTCGCCAGATGCTGCGTAAGGTTGCTGTTCTCGATCCGGGCGATTCCGACTACTTGCCGGGCCGCCAGGTTAACCGCTTCGAATTCGAAGATACGGCTAACGCTCTGGTTCTGGAAGGCAAGAATCCTCCGGTGGGTCAGCCTCTGCTGCTCGGCATCACCAAGGCTTCGCTGGCAACCGATTCGTTCCTGTCTGCTGCATCGTTCCAGGAAACCACCAAGGTTCTTACCGATGCCGCTATCGAGGGCAAGGTTGATACCCTGCAGGGCCTGAAGGAAAACGTTATTATCGGTAAGCCTATCCCGGCTGGTACCGGCCTTAAGCGTTATCACGACGTGGGCCTTACCTATCGCGGTGTAGCTGTTGACAAGGTTGACTCCGATCGTCTGCCCGATTCCGCTCCTGAGGCGCTTCGCGAGATCGAAGAGCTGTTGCCTCAGCCGCAGGATTGGTCGCTTGACGGCGATGGCTACCTGGGCGCTGGCTCCGACTATGCAAGCTACTTTGCTTCCATCACGTCGGGCTACCGTGGCAACAACCTTTCCGATGAGGATGCTCGTCTGTATATCTACGACGACCTGGGCGTGTCGCAGCGTTGGGCCAACAAGTTCTCTGAGGCTGGCATCGAAACCGTGGCTGACCTGGTTGGCCACACCGAAGACGACCTGCTTCGCATTGAGGGCATTGGTACCAAGGCTATCGAAGAGCTGAAGGAAGGTCTCGAAAAGCATGGCTTGTCTCATGTGATCGAAGACGACCTGAACGCTTCTCGCGATGACATGAGCCAGCTGCTCGACATGGTGTTCTCTCCTGACGACACCGTGCTTATCGGCGGCGACCAGCCCGCAACCTTCAGCACTGAAGGCGAGGACATGCTGGGCGAGGCTCTGCCTCCGCGCTCCTATCAGCGCAACCTGGAAGAGCTCGACGCTCTGCTGGGTGCCAACGACCTTGGCTTCCACAGCACGGATGCTGATTCCGACTCCTCTTCGGGCGAAGAATAATCCGAGCGAAAGCTAATCGCATCAAAGGCGCGTCCCTGAGTGGGACGCGCCTTTTTGTTTCTTTGGAGAAGGCTTCTTTAGTACACTAAAGCGCCATGCGGTATCTGCATTTAGAGTGCTATTCTGATACTCGCAAAAAGTTGAAAGGGAGCAAACGATGCCCAACACCAAAACGTATCTTTCCGATGACCGTACTCCTCCGCAAAGCCAAATCGGTGCTTCGCTGGAATCATTGGCGCACACCATCCATGAGCGCCGCAATGCGGGCGATGAAAGCTACACGCATCGTTTGCTTACGGGAGATATTGATACGCTTTTGAAGAAGGTTGCCGAGGAAGCTCATGAGGCTACGCTTGCGGCGAAGGACGTTGTATACAACGAGGGCGACGACGCACAGGTTAACCACCTGCGCTATGAAGCAGCCGATGTGGTGTATCACCTCATGGTTTTGCTGGAACGTTGCGGCATCGGCCTTGATGAATTCGCAGCCGAGCTCAATACCCGTATGACCACCGAAGAAATCGAGGAACGCGGCGGCGTAGTGCTGCTGAAGCCTGAATTCGTAAACCGCGGCAACCACGTGGAAAAATAGGAGCAGGTACCAGATTCCCGCATTGGGAGTCGGAGACCGGGAATATAGGGACGGGCGCCGCTTTCTCGTTTAAAAGGCAGAGCCTCGCTTGCGTAATTTGTCGCAAGCGAGGCTCTGCCTTTTTGCTGAATGATAAAATGGCACCTGCTTTTACAATCCTGGCATGTCATGTTTAGGGGGGTCCGGTGCCGTTCCTGCTTAGAGATACTGGCCGCGGACTTCCCAGAAGGCCACAGCGCTGGCAGCGGCCACATTGAGCGAATCAACCTGATGCGCCATAGGAATCTTCACGGTGTAGTTGCAATTGGCAATAGTGGAAGGCGCCAAACCATCGCCTTCGGTTCCCAGGACAAGTGCCAGCTTTTTGGCGCCTGCGATATGCTCATTCTGAAGTGTGACGGAATCGTTTTCCAGCGCCAGGGCCGCAACGGTGAATCCGAGCCGGTTCAGTAGCGGCACTCCCTCTTCTGCCCAATTGCGTTCAGTCCCGATGCGCGTCCATGGTACTTGGAACACGGTTCCCATAGAAACGCGGTTGGCGCGACGGTAGAACGGGTCGTGGCACCCAGGGGTAACCAGCACGGCATCCATTCCCAACGCGGCGGCCGAACGGAATATCGCACCGATATTAGTGAAGTTAGTCACGTCTTCCAAGATGGCAACGCGCGTTGCATCATTAAGCAAGGTGGCAACGTCAGGCAGGGCGGGTCGGTGAAAAGCCGCAAGCGGACCACGCGTGCGCTCGTAGCCGGTAAGCTCAAAAACTTGTTGGTGCGTGCCAACGAACAGGGGAGTGGTTGGGGCGGCAGCATCAATGCGAGCAAATAATTCTTCGCACGCAGGGGTCCAGCGCTTATCGGTTAGCAGAGCAAAAGGAGCAAGCCCTGCATCCATAGCCCGATCAATCACGTTGCGCGATTCGGCAATGAATAAACCCTCGTCGGACACTTCACTGCCTGTTGCAAGGCGAAGGCCCACCAGTTGCTTGGGGTCGCGCAGCTCGGAATCGGTCATGCTGGAAAATACGCGTAAACGGGCATCGTCTAAGTTGGTGAGCTCGATGAGGGGCATGGCGTTCCTTTGCTGTTGCGGGTTTGTTTGAATTATACGTTGAGGGGATTTTAACCCCGAAGTGCTTGTCAAGCACTAATTAGGTGATTGTGCTAAAATATTGGGTCGGAATATCACCCACGGAAAGGTACATATATGTCAGGGCATTCAAAATGGGCAACCACCAAGCATCGTAAGGCAGCTCAGGACGCAAAGCGCTCCGCGCTGTTCTCCAAGCTTTCCCGTAACATTACCGTTGCGGCGAAGGAAGGCGGCGACCCGAACCCTGAAAACAACGCTTCCCTGGCAGCCGCTATTGATAAGGCAAAGAGCTATTCCTTGCCTAAGGACAAAATCAAGACCGCTATCGACAAGGCTTTTGGCTCCGGTAAAGACGCTGCTAACTACGAAACGGTTGTGTATGAGGGCTATGGCCCCTGTGGTGTTGCTATCTACTGCGACGCTCTGACCGACAACCGCAACCGCACCGCTGCCGATGTTCGTGCTGCCTTCAACCATCATGGCGGCAACTTGGGTACTTCCGGTTCTGTTGCTTTTCAGTTCGAAAAGAAGGGCCAGATCCTGGTAGAAAAGGTTATCAAGTCCGAGCAGAAGAAGGTCGCTGACAAGGAAAACGCTGTCGACGAAGACGAATTCATGATGGCTGTTGCCGAGGCTGGCGGTTCCGATTACGAAGACGCTGGCGAAGAGTGGATCGTATACACCGCTCCCACCGATCTTATGACGGTTAAGAAGGGCCTGGAAGAGCAGGGCATCGAAGTTAAGGGCGCCGAATTCATCATGGAGCCCACCACGCCTACCGAAGTTACCGTTGCTGATGCAAAGAAGGTTATGCGCCTGGTAGACCGTCTGGAAGAGCTCGAAGACCTTCAGAACGTATATCACACCATGGACATCACCGACGAAATCGCTGCTGCCCTCGACGAAGAGGAATAAGCGATTCCCGCATCTGAAAAGGGACTCCTTTAGTTCCATTTTTGACAATCAACTGGTGTTACTTAGTAACGTTACCGTAAAAAGAAAGGCTGCTTTGTGCAGCCTTTCTTTCTTTTAATCAAGGGTCTATTTCGGACTGGTGCCTGTGGTATAGTAATTGAACTTCAAAGCATTAAACGCACTACTTAACCACACTACGATGCTCAAGGGGTCTTCTTTTCGTGACGCGACAAGCGAACATTCTTTCGTTCGATGAGGTGAAAGCCCGCGAGGCTTCGCTTCCGCGTACCGTTTCACCCTCATCCTCTTCCCGCAGAGCCTACGAGGCTCATCGAAATGCCGAAGAAGGCGCGACTCGTCGTACTTCTTCTCGCTCAAACACCCCTCGTGTTTCCAGTGCACGTTCTTACCGTGAGGCATCGGCATCTCGTTTTGCCGAAGGCAATTATGCCCAGCTGCAGCGCCCTTCTCAGGAGCGCGCCTCTATGCGTGGGTACGATGATTTCAACCTCAATCACAGCGCTCCACGTGCTGGTCGTGGTTATTCTTCGTCTGTTTCCGCGGGCGACCGTCGTTATTCGTCAGCTCGCGCTCAGGCTCGTAGAGGCTATCAGCCCCAGGTGTCCTCTGGCTATGCTGCTTCTCGCATCGATGCCGCACGTGGTGCTCGTTCCCGTCGCATAGACGATGCGTCTGCGGAAGGTGAAGAACACGCAGCAGCGCGTCGTTCGGCTCAGCGCAAGCAGAACGAAAGCTTCTCTCGCGAGATCCGCAAGCGTTTCCGCGCCGCAAAGGCCGATCGTGAATTCGATCGCACTATCGGAGCTCGCGAAAGGGCACGTGCGCGTGCTGAGCAGCAAGAGCAAGGTAGCCGCGCTGCCGTATACGATATGCGCATGGGTTCAACCCAGCGTAAGTCGGTGCGCAGCATGGCTGAAGGCGAAAACGGCAAGCGCGGTTTTTCGCTACCGTTTGCCGTGCCTTTTACGGGGTCTATTTCCGCATGGGCAACGCGCGGCATCGTTTCGCTTATTGCCGTTGTGTTTGCGGTAACCATGCTCTATTTCCCTTGCCAGAATTACTACAACGAAACACGTCAGCTTCAGCAGCTCCAAGCTGAATACGATGCGCTTCAGGAATACAATACCCAGATGCAAAATCAGGTTGATTACCTTAATACCGATGAAGGCATTGAAGATTATGCCCGCTCCGAGTTGGGATGGATACGTCCGGGCGAACATGTTGTTTCGGTTGAAGGAGTAACCCCTTCAACCGACACTTCGCGCTCAAACGATCGCGTCTACGCCATTCCCGCTGGTAGCGTGGCAGCTCCCGACACGTGGTATTCCGGCTTTTTGGATGTGATCTTTGGCTATGGCCACTAATTCAAAACGTATTGCAGCTTTCGACATCGGCACGGTAACGTGCCGATTGCTATTGTCAGAGGTTCAAGATGGCGTGCTTCATGAGCTTGAGCGCCGTTGCGTTATAACCAACCTTGGTGTTGGCGTCGATAAAACGGGCGTCCTCCAAGAAGATGCTATTCAGCGTGTGGTTGCGCAAATTGGTGAATACATCGAAATTGTAAATAGCTATCGCACCGAACAACAACCCGAAATCCCCATCGTGGCTGTTGCTACCAGCGCTTCGCGCGATGCGAAGAATTCCGACGCTTTGGTGGGGAAGTTGCACGATTTGGGCGTAGAGCTTTCCGTTATAGAAGGCGAACGCGAGGCGGCTCTTTCATTTCGTGGCGCTTCGCGCGGGTACGAAGGCGAAAACCTTCTGGTTGCCGATATCGGTGGCGGCTCCACCGAGGTGGTGCTGGGCGTTGGCGGTGAAGCTCCGAAGTTGGCGCATTCGTTCAACGTTGGATGCCGCCGTATGACGGAGCGCTTCTATGTTTCCGATCCTCCGGCTGAACTTGAATTGGCGCAGGCGCGCACCTGGGTTCAACACGAATTCAAGACTTTTTTCGAACATGCGAAAAACAAGGGGATTGCAATCGACCGTATTGTTGCGGTGGCGGGCACGGCAACAAGCGTTGTTTCCATGGACAAGAAGATGGAAGTGTACGATTCTTCTTTGGTTGATGGCGTTACGGTTTCAAATGAAACCTTGGACTGCCTGTACCGCCAGCTATCCAGCATGCCCCTTGCAGACCGCAAACATGTAGTGGGCCTTCAGCCTGAACGTGCTTCGGTTATTGTTGCCGGCTTGGGTATTTTACTTGAAGTGCTTGCGGCAGCAGATTGCAAATCCTTCACAGTTAGTGAATCGGACATCCTTCAAGGTTTGATCCTTGGTGCCTATGAGCAGGGGAAATAAACAAATCTTGCTTATTGGCCAAGGTTTGTTCACCAAAGAGCTTTCATGGGAATAATCCTTAACCGTGCGTTAAGGATTATTTTTGCTATGATGGTAGCGCTTGCCCGTTAGGGGCAACACGGGAGCGTGGTGGAATTGGCATACACAGCGGACTTAAAATCCGCCACCTTTGGGTTTGTGGGTTCGAGTCCCACCGCTCCTACCAGTTCTGAATTCAGCAGTGCCCCGTTTTAGCGGGCACTCGGTTATAACGAAAGCGTTGAAGATGACAGACATCGCACCTTACATGCAGGATCCCAAGATCGTCCAAAACATCAAGGATTTCGAGGCATACTGCAAGACAGAAGATGCATCTGCTCAAACCGGATCGCCCGCGCTGTTCGAATCGTACCTGAGCCGCTACGCGGACAAAGTCGGCGACATCATCAACACGTTCATTCCTGCGGGTAGCCACCCCGATATGGACAAGTACCTGTACGCTCCGCTTATGAAGTACAGCCAGAACGGTGGCAAGCGTCATCGTCCTCTTATCTGCGTTGCGGCATGTGCTGCGGTAGGTGGCGATATCCGTCGCGCATTTTCCGCCGCTGCCGCTATCGAGCACTTCCATACGGCCGCTCTTATTCACGACGATATTGCCGATGAGGCATCGTTGCGCCGTGGCGAGCCTTGCATGCACCTTACCCAGGGCGAAGGTCTTGCCATCAACGCGGGCGACTTGGCCCTGTCCATCGTAAACGGCATCGTTATGCGCGACCCGTTGCTTTCCGACTCCATGAAGGTGCGCGTTGCTATCGAGCTGGTTTCCATGGCCCAGAGCACGGTGGAAGGCCAAGCTCTTGATATCGGTTGGGCTCGTGATGGTCGCTACGACATCACCCCGGAAGATTATCTGGTTATGGCAACGCACAAAACCGCGCACTATTCCGGCGCGGTTCCTCTGGCTGTTGGCGCTATGGTTGGCGGCGGTACGGAAGAGCAGGTTGAAGCTCTTCGTGCTTATGGCTTGGATACTGGCCTTGCGTTCCAGATTCAGGACGACTTGCTTAACCTGGTTGGCACCAAGGAAGCGAAAGAAAAAGACTATCGCAGCGATATTACTGAAGGCAAGCGCACGCTTGTTGTGGTTCATGCGCTGCAGAACACCACAAAGCGGGAACGCTTGGTAGAGATTCTTTCCTCTAAGGAAACGGATCCGGCAATTCTCGAGGAAGCGGTTTCCATCATGCGTGAGGCTGGCAGCATCGATTATGCGCGCGCTTATGCAGAGAAGCTAACCGCCAATGCTCAGGAGCGCCTTGCGAAAATCCTGCCCGAATCGAAGATGCGCGACCTTTTAGCGTCGATGGCAGATTGGTTCGTTGATCGACTTAAGTAGTGAAGCATATGGATCCTATCAAGAAAAACGATTCCGGCGCTGCAGTTGAAGATGTGCAGCACAGGCTCGTAAAGGCTGGCTACCTGGCTGAAGACCAGGTAACGGGCACCTTTGGTGCCGAAACGGAAAACGCTGTTTTGTCGCTGTGTCGTGATTGCGGCATCGAACCGCGCGCCGAGGTGGACAACGCCGTTTGGACCAAATTGGTTGACGCGTCGTTCGAATTGGGCGACCGCAACCTGTTCTTGCGCGTTCCGTTCTTCCATGGTGCCGATGTACGTACGCTCCAGGAAGCTCTTTCCGCGCTGGGCTTTTCTTGCGGTATTGCCGACGGTATTTTTGGTGTCCATACGGAAGATGCGCTGCGTCGTTTCCAGTTGAACATGGGCTTGCCCACCGACGGTATTGCCGGTGCATTCACGTTCCGCGCGCTTTTGCACCTGCAGCATTCTTGGAAGGGCAAGGATTCCTTCAGCCCCGTTCCCCGTTTGGGCTTTGCCCGCGCGGCTCAGGTGCTCGAATCGAACCTTATCTGCCTTTTCGGCACATCGGAATTCACCCGTTCGGTTGCTGCTCGTATGTCGAACTTGGCGCTTGCCACTACTCCGGCATCGAAGGTTACCAGCGCCGATTCGTTGCTGGTTGCTCCCGATGAAAGCATGTATTTCGTGCAAATTTTGGTTGGCAACGAAAAACCCGCTTCCACGGTTCCTACGGTAGATTTCGTAGACGAAGAAAGCCTTCCCGACCGCGTTGGTCAGGCTCTTATGGCAACGGAAGGCCATCAGCGCCGTATTGCCGTTCGCCTGCCTGAAGAGGGCTGGGAAGACGCTGGCGCCGATCGTTCGGCTCAGCATTACGCCATTGTTTTGCTCGATGCGCTTTGCTCCGGATTGGTTATTGCGGAGCAGCGATAGCGTTGGTTTTCGTTTGCTATACTGAGGACGCATAGGCAATTGAGCAGAAAGGCGTCCATGGAAGCATCAGCTCTTATTCTTGCTGCGGGTGCAGGTACCCGCATGAAATCATCTAAACCAAAGGTGGCTCACCAGATTTTTGGTAAGCCCCTTGTTCGTTGGGTCGTCGATGCCGCGCATGCTGCGGGCATCGATTCCGTTGTTGGCGTGGTGGGCCACGGCAGGGAACAGGTAGAGCCTCTCCTTACCGACGTAACCACGGTTGTTCAGGAAGAGCAACTGGGTACCGCCCATGCGGTTCTTGCCGCTCGTGGTGCGCTCGAAGGCCGCACCGGTTCTCTGGTGGTGCTTACGGGTGATTCCCCGCTGGTACGCGCCGAAACCATCGCCGAGCTTGTTCGCACGCGCGAAGAGGCCAACGCTGCCGTGGTTGTTCTGACCATGGAAGCGGAAAACCCCACGGGCTATGGCCGCATTATCCGCGATGTGGCAGGCGACGTTCAGGAAATCGTTGAGCAGAAAGACTGCACGCCTGAACAGGCGGCGGTTACGGAATGCAATTCCGGTTTCTATTGCTTCGATATCGAAACCCTGTTTGCTGCGCTGGAAGAAGTTTCCACCGACAACGCGCAGGGCGAATACTATCTTACCGACGTTTTGGGCATTGCCCGCAACCAGGGCAAGCGCGTTCTTGGCTTGAAAGCCGAAGACGCATCCGAATGCCTGGGCGTTAATTCCCGCCGCCAGCTTGCAGAAGCCACCAAGGTGCTGCAGCAGCGCATCAACGGCATGCATATGGACAACGGTGTAGCCATCATGGATCCCGCCACCACGTGGATCGGCCCTGACGTAACCATCGGACCCGATGTTGAGATTCTGCCCATGACATTCCTTAGGGGTCCTCCCTCCATCGCCACCGGCAGCGTTGTTGGCCCCAATTCCCGCCTTACCGACACTACGGTGGGGGCTAATTGCCAGGTCGAAGAAACCGTGGCTATCGAAACTGTTCTTGACGCTGATGTCACGTGCGGTCCTCGTGCGTATCTGCGTCCTGGCACGCACATGTGCGAAGGCTCCAAGGCGGGCACGCACGTGGAAATCAAGAAATCTACCATCGGCAAGGGCAGCAAGGTGCCGCATCTGAGCTACATCGGCGATACCACTATGGGCGAAGGCGTTAACATTGGCGCCGGCAGCATCACCTGCAACTACGATGGCGAAAAGAAATGGCCTACCACCATCGGCGACAACTGCTTTGTTGGCAGTGACGTAATGATGGTTGCTCCGGTAACGCTGGGGGAAAACTCCCTTATCGGGGCTGGATCTGTTATCACCAAAGACGTATCTGCGGGGGCCCTTGGTTTGGGCCGTGCCCGCCAAACGGAAATTGAGCATTGGAACGAGAGGAAGAAGAACTAATGAGCAACATGACCAAGACCATGGCGGTATTCGCCGGGTCAACCTGTCCCGAGCTGGCTGAGGATATTGCCACTGCGCTGGGCACCACGCTCGGCAACGTGAAGCTCGAGAAGTTCTCGAACGGCGAAATTTACGCACGTTATCTTGAGAGTGTTCGTGGCGCAGACGTATTCATCGTACAGTCCACTTCCACGCCTAACGTTAACGAAGCGGTAATGGAGCTGCTTATTATGGCCGACGCGGCAAAGCGCGCTTCTGCTCGTACCGTTAACGCCGTTGTTCCTTGCTATGGCTATGCTCGTCAGGACCGCAAGGCTGCTGCACGTGAGCCTATTACGGCTAAGCTGGTTGCCAACATCATGACTGCTGCTGGCATTGACCGCACCATTACCATCGACCTGCATCAGGGCCAGATCCAGGGCTTCTTCGATACCCCGGTAGATCACCTTACGGCGCTGCCTATCTTTGCCGATTACTTCCGCAAGAAGAATATCGACACCGAAAAGCTCTGCGTGGTAAGCCCTGATGTTGGCCGCGCTAAGGCTGCAAAGAAGCTTTCCGACATGCTTCACTCCGACCTGGCCATCATGCACAAAGGCCGTCCTGGTCATAACAAGGCAGAAATCACCGCTCTTATCGGCGACGTTAATGGCAAGATCTGTATCGTTAACGACGACATGATTGATACCGCTGGTACCCTGTGCGCTGCTGTTGCCACGTTGAAGCAGAAGGGCGCTGAAAAGGTATATGTATGCGCTACGCATCCTATTTTCAGCGGTCCTGCTTACGAGCGCATTGAAAACTCCCAGATCGACGAGCTGGTAGTTTGCAACACCGTTGCTGTTCCTCAGGAAAAGCAGACTGGCAAGATCAACGTTATTTCCGTTGCTCCGCTTTTGGCTCGTGCCATCAACAACGTATACGACAACAAGTCGGTTGCTTCGCTGTTTGACCCAGAGTTTGCCCTGTAAGACATGCGCGTAGTAGTTGGCCTGGGCAACCCAGGGGAAGAATACGCGCATACGCGCCATAACGCGGGCTTTGAGGTGGTAGACCTTTTGGCCAGCGAATGGGGCGTAACCTACTGGAAGAACACCTGCGGTGCTTTGGTTGGCGAAGGTAAGCTGCGCCATTCCGATGGCAGCGTGGAAAAGGTAATTTTAGCGAAGCCCCAGAGCTTCATGAACCTTTCCGGTGGGCCTACGTCGAAGCTTTGCAAGGAATACGATTGCCCGGTTGAAGAGCTTATTGTTATCCATGATGAGCTTGATATCGACCCAGGCACCGTGAAGGTTAAGAAGGGCGGTGGGCATGCAGGTCATAACGGCCTGAAGTCCATCATCGAAAAATGCGGTTCACGCGATTTTTTGCGTGTGCGCACTGGCATCGGCCGCCCTCCCGGAAGGATGAGCGTGGTAGATTTCGTGCTTGGCACTCCGAAAAAGGATGCAAAGGACGATTTCGACCAGGCATGCCAGCGAGCTGCTGAAGCAGTTGAATCGCTGCTGGAAAAGGGCCTGGCAAGAACGCAGGATGTGTTTAATCAGCATTAATGAAGACCCCGATCGCAAAAGCGGTCGGGGTCTTTTTTGTTGGTGGGGGGGTGCTGATCTTGACAATAGGCTAAGGGCAACGTCGCTCCGCCAACCGCTGTAGCTGCACAGACACGGAGCTTGCCTTTGGTGCGTTTTACCAGCTGGTGACATATAATGTCGGCATTGCATTTGTATCGTATCCCTAGTGATTTGACGATGTGGATGCGGTTGTAAAGGAAACTCATTGATGGGGAACCGAGTGGAGCTGAGAACTGTTGCTTCCCAATAGCGGAATCCATTTTTCGATGTTCCTCAGTATGTCTGACGTACTCATAACATAGCAACGATCAAGGCAACGTCTAAATGGCGGGCTTGGCGAGTTTAATGTGCTTGTGCGCTTAAAGAACCTGTAAAGAAAGGCAAATAGCCGTGATCACTGGAGCAACTAAGGGTAAGGTCGACGCCATTTGGCAGAAGATGTGGGAGGGTGGTATTACCAACCCCATTGAGGTTATTAGTCAGCTTACCTACCTGATGTTCATTCGCTCGCTTGACGAAAAAGAACTTGAAGCCGAGCGCATGGAGCAGGTGCTGGGTGTGCCGCAGCCGCGTATTTTTCCGGAAGCTTACCGCAATGCCTATGGTGCGGAAATCCCTGGAGAAGAACTTCGTTGGAGCCGCTTTAAGGACAAGTCTGCTCAGGAAATGTATCGCGTCGTAAGTGAGTTCGTATTCCCGTTCATCAAGGAACTGGGAGATGACTCTGCATTTTCTAAAGCAATGGAATCTGCAACCTTTGGCTTTCCGGCAGGCAAGCCTTCTCTGCTTGAGAAGGCCGTTGACGGCGTTGAAGGGTTGCTCGCTGAGTTCGATGAGCATATTGGAGACTTGGGCGATCTTTACGAGTACATGTTGTCAAAGCTCTCCACTGCGGGCACCAACGGTCAGTTCCGTACCCCACAGCATATTCGCAACATGATGGTTTCCATGATTGACCCTAAGCCCGGTGAGCTTATATGCGACCCTGCTTGCGGCACTGCTGGCTTCCTTATTTCTGCTGCCGAGCATATTCGCCACGATTACGAAGCGAACATGACAAGTCAGCAGTGGGATTGCTTCGCGGGTGCGAAGGGGACAGACCCGCAATTCAGTGGTTTTGAGATGGATCAGACCATGCTGCGAATCTCCACCATGAATCTGATGCTTCACGGTGTTGATGCGCCAGATGTGCGCTATATGGACTCAATTTCCAAGAGCAACACTGTGCGTAGTCGCTATGACGTGATTCTTGCGAACCCGCCGTTTACTGGTTCGGTGGACGTTGAGGATATCGACAAAAGCTTGCGCGGTATCGTTGATTCTAAGCAGACGGAACTTCTGTTCGTGGCGCTCTTCCTGCGTATGCTTAAGATGGGCGGCCGCTGTGCGTGCATCGTTCCCAATGGCGTGCTGTTCCGCAGCAACTCGAAGGCATACGGTCAGCTGCGCCGCGAGCTGGTAGATAACCAGAAGCTCGAGGCTATTATTTATATGCCGAGTGGTGTTTTTAAGCCCTATTCAGGGGTCAGCACGGCTGTTCTTGTGTTTACTAAGACCGACGCCGGTGGCACTGATGATGTTTGGATGTACAACATGGAGGGCGACGGCTTCACCCTTGATGACAAGCGTGATGCCGACGAAAAGCACAACGACATCCCTGATATCTTGAACCGATGGGCGAATCTTGCCGATGAGGCAAAGCGCGAGCGTACGGACAAGAGCTTCCTGGTTCCTAGGCAGGAGATTATCGATAACGACTACGACTTCAGCTTTAACAAGTACACCAAGACCGAATACGAGCGTATTGAGTACCCGCCCACTGAAGAGATCCTGGCCGATCTTGCTGATCTGAACCGTCAGATGGCTGAAAGCCTTGCAGAGCTCAATAAGATGCTCGGAGGTGATCGCGATGAGTAGCAAACCCCGATTTGTCGGGGAGAAGGTGAAGCTGGGTGATGTCTGCGATGTGTTAAACGGTTTCGCATTTAAAAGCAGGCAATATGTGGACAAAGGGATAAGAATCATCCGAATAACCAACGTCCAGAAAGGATATCTTGAAGACTCAAAGCCATGCTTCTACCCTGTTAAGCTCACAGATTCGCTAAAGCAATACATTCTCGAAGAGAACGATCTTCTGGTGTCTTTAACCGGTAATGTTGGTCGAGTCGCACTTCTTGAGAAGTCATTTCTTCCGGCAGCTTTAAACCAACGCGTTGCTTGCTTACGGATTAAGGACGAATCCAGAATCTGCAAGCGCTATTTATACCATGCACTAAACTCATCACTATTCGAAAATAACTGCGTCGAGTCTGCCAATGGCATCGCCCAAAAGAACATGAGTACAACATGGCTAAAGGGCTACCGAATACCTGCTCCGTCGATGGTTGAGCAGGAAATAATTATCAAACAGCTTGATCTGATACAGAGGCAGATATCGAACGTCAAGAGGCAGCTTTCTGAATTCGACTCCCTCGTCAAATCCCGGTTTGTCGAGATATTCGGGGACTTGAAGTTGAATAAGTACAACTGGCCAATTGAGCCATTTGAATCGTTTGCCGTCATCGATACCCATATGGCAAACAACTTGGACGCCTATGCGAACAAGCCGCATATTGGCATTGATAGTATTGAGTCGAATTCCGGCAGACTGTCAGGCTATCGAACTGTTGCCGAAGATGGAATCATCAGCGGAAAGTACCCCTTTACTGCACAACACATCATCTACAGCAAGATTCGTCCCGCTTTGAATAAAGTCGCGTTGCCCGATTTCGATGGCGTCTGCTCGGCTGACGCCTATCCGATCCTCCCAGCTAAAGAAAGGTGCAACCGCATCTACCTTGCGCAAGTGATGCGCTCCTCCTACTTTCTCGACTACGTACTTCCGCTGTCTGGCCGCGCCCAAATGCCAAAGGTCAACAAGAAGGCGCTACAAGGCTTTTCCATGCCTCTGCCGCCCCTTGAGCTTCAGCAAGAGTTTGCCGCCTTTGTCGCCCAGGTCGACAAATCGCGGTTTATCGCGCAGCAGCAAATTGAAAAGCTGCAAATGCTCTACGACAGCCTCGCCCAGGACTACTTTGGGGATTAAGGACCCGCTATGAACTTCGACTTTCTGAAAGAGCAAGGTGCCTATTACGAGTTGTTTGCGGACGCATGTATTGAGGCCGAGAAGATCTTTGCGACCTCGCCTGCCATGTGCGCGGTTGGCTGTCGTAAGGCGCTCGAGCTTGCCGTCAAATGGGTTTATGCGGCGGACTCTTCCATCAGCATGCCTTATAAGGATAACCTGGCTTCGCTTCTGCATGAATACAGCTTCAAGGAATGCCTGGACGAGCGCGTGTGGCGTCCTCTTCTCGGCATTAACAAGCTGGGCAACCTGGCGGTGCACACCGATAAGCTGGTAAAGCCCGCTGATGCTGCGCTCTCGCTCCGTAGCTTGTTCAACTTTATCGACTGGATTGATTACTGCTACGGTGCCAACTATGTCGAGCGCAGCTTTGACGAGAAGAAGATCCCCACTAAAGGTGTGCCACTGTCCAAACAGCAGGTAGCTGCTATTAAGGCGCAAGGAGCCCTTGTTGCCAAGCAGGAAGACGAAATTAAGAGCCTAGAGGCCAAGCTTGGGGCTATGGCGGAGCAGCTTGCCTCCGAGCGTGCCGCCAATCAGCAAAGCCGAACATTTAACCCCGAAGAGATATCCGAGTTTGAGACGCGCAAGCGCTATATCGACTGGGATCTGGGGCTTGCGGGATGGAGCATCGGCGACGATGTCGTAGAAGAGCGCGAGGTGCATGGCATGCCCGTCGAGCCTGGTAACAACACCGGTACGGGCTATATCGACTACCTGCTTTTGGGCAAGGACGGCAGGCCGCTTGCGATACTTGAAGCCAAGCGCACCAGCAAATCGGCGCAGAAGGGCAAGCAACAGGCTCGTCTGTATGCTGATTGCCTTCAGGCTGAGTTTGGTTACCGTCCGCTTATCTTCCTTTCTAACGGTTTCGACACCTTTTTTATCGATGACGAGAGCGGCCCCGAGCGCCAAGTAAGTGGCGTATTTTCGCGCGACGACCTTCAGCGCATCATGAATCGACGGGGGAGTTGTCAGACGCTTTCTTCGGTGCCAGTTAACACCGATATTGCAGGTGGTGGCGCTAACCGTTACTACCAAGTGGAAGCCATCAAGCGCGCTTGCGTCAACTTTGACGAGGGTCACCGTCGCGGCCTTCTTGTTATGGCAACGGGTACCGGCAAGACTCGTGTATCTGCTGGCCTTGCCGATGTGCTTATGCGCGCTAACCGTGTGAAGAACGTGCTGTTTCTTGCCGATCGCGTGGCTCTAGTAAGCCAAGCTGCCCGTGCTTACCAGAAGTACCTTCCCGACACTTCGCGCTGCAACCTATGCAAGAACAAGGAGGAACGCGATGCTCGCATCGTGTTCTCAACGTATCCCACGATTCTGAATGCCATCGATGCTCTACGCAATGATGACGGTGTGCGTATGTATTCGCCCGCACACTTTGACCTGATTATCGTGGATGAGGCGCATCGTTCCATTTTCAAGAAGTATCGAGCAATCTTTGATTATTTTGATGCGCTTATTGTTGGTCTTACCGCCACGCCCGCCAACGAAGTAGACCGAAACACCTATGATTTCTTTGAAGTGGAACGTGGTGTCCCAACTTACGTATACGAATACGAAACTGCGACCAAGCAGGATCATGTGTTGGTGCCCTTCCTTGGCATTAAAACGCACACGAGCTTTATCGACGAAGGCATCACCTACAAGGATCTTTCCGACGAGGATAAGCAGATCATTGAAGAAGACTTCGAGGAGACGGGTCAGGACGTGCCCGACTATATCGCTAACACTCAGATAAACAGTTGGGTGTTTAACGAGAAGACGGTCGACAATGTACTGGAAACCTTGATGGAAAAGGGCGTCCGTGTGAACGGTGGCCAGGATTTGGGCAAGACGGTGATATTCGCCCAAAACCAGAAGCACGCTCGTTTCATCGTTGAGCGTTTCGGAAAGCTTTATCCGAAGTTATCTGGCGGTTATATCAAGACGGTTTTGCATTCCGACGACTACTCGCACACGGTGATCGATGAATTTGAGCTGAAGTCGCAGCCTGTTATTACTGTGTCGGTGGACATGATGGACACGGGCATCGATGTGCCTGAAATTGTGAACCTGGTGTTCTTCAAGAAGGTTCGTTCGAAGATTAAGTTTTGGCAAATGATCGGTCGTGGTACGCGCTTGTGCCCTGGTCTTGAGGTTGATGACCCCTTGGACGGACGCCACACCGACAAGGAACGTTTTTTCATATTCGATTGGTGTCGTAACTTCGAATTCTTTGCCGAGAATCCGAATGTTGTGGAGGGCAAGGTTGGTTCGTCTCTCTCCGAAACGGTGTTCTGCCGGCAGGCAACGCTCGTAAAAGACCTTCAGCAGAGCGCTTTTGCTGCCGACGAATACCAGAATTGGCGCACTGACATGGTGCATGAGATCCATTATCAGGTGATTGATCTCAATGAAGAGCTGGTGAGTGTGCGTCTGCATCGTCAGGCTGTCGAGCGCTTCAAACAGGAGTCGGTATATGAGTGCTTGAATGACGGCGACTTGGGCATTCTTATCGCTGAAATAGCGCCGCTTGTGCATAACGATGAAGCCGACATTGATGCATTGCGTTTTGATGCGTTTATGTACGGATTCATGTGCTCACTCGTGGAGGGGCGGGCTATATCTATCCATGCCAATAGGCTGGTTTCGATATCTTTGGCTCTGCAGGAAATGGTAACCATCCCGCAGGTCAAGGAGAAATTGCCGCTGTTGAAGCAAGTGACAGAGGATAAGTTCTTTGATGGTGTTTCTGCCTTGAAGTTGGAAAAGCTGCGATGTGAGCTTCGTGGGCTTATGCGCTTTATACCGCGAGGGCTGGGAAGGCGAGATGTTATCACGCACCTTGACGATCCTGTGACCAATATTGAGTACGGTGCCACCGCGACTACCGGCGAGGATTTCACAAATTATCGTTTGAAGGTGGAGCGATATTTGCGTGACTACGGAAACTCGTTGGTGATTCAGAAGCTGCATCGCAATCTGCCTATGACTGAGTACGAATTCGTTGAGCTGGAACGCATTTTTACCCAGGAGCTGGGTACAGCCGACGATTACGAACGCACTTATGGCGAAACGCCGTTCGGTTTGTTGGTCCGTCAGCTTGTGAAGCTCGACCATGACGCTGCCACTGAAGCTTTTGCTGAGTTCATTAACTCGCAGGCTCTTAACGAGCAACAGATTTCGTTTGTTCGTAAAGTGGTCGATTACGTGGTTGAGAACGGGTATATGGAGCCCGTTGCGTTAACGCAGCCGCCCTTCGATCGCCCGCAGTCGTTTGTTCGCATGTTCACCACGGAGCAGCAGATGAGTCTTGTTGCGATTATTAGCCGCATCAAGAGCAACGCGGAAAATCCTGCGGCGTAGTTTTTCTTTTGAACTTGAGGCACCTTTCTCTTAACGGCATTTCCGGGGAGAAAGGTGCTTTCCCATGCGTGAGAAGATTGAGCAGATAGACAGGCTTATGAGCCCCGTGTTGAGTGACGCTCAGGCGGTTGAGTTGCATGCAGTTCTGGTTGCCTGCCTGACAAGCGAAGGCAAGGGTGCCGGCTTGCAGAGGTCCACGACGGAATACATTGAGCTTTTCTTAAGTGCCAAGAAGTTGGAAGGATGCTCGGAGCGGTCATTGCGCTACTACAGGAGTACGCTTGCGCGTTTTGCGGAGGGCGTTACGAAAGCTGCCCACGAGATGACGACTGAAGACATCCGCGATTACCTTGCGGGTTATTCGCAGGATGGCCGTGCTGGAAAGGCAACCGTTGATAACGTTAGGCGTGTGATCTCTAGCTTTTTCTCGTGGCTCGAAGAGGAAGACTATATCTACAAGAGCCCCGTTAGGCGAATTAAGAAGATCAGAACATCTCGAGTTCTGAAGCCGGTGTATTCGGATGAATCGCTCGAGGCGCTTCGTGATTGCTGTACGGAGCTTCGAGATCTTGCGATGGTTGATCTGCTTACTTCGACAGGTATCCGTGTGGGGGAGCTTGTGCAGCTTAACCGCTGCGATATCGATTTTGAAGCACGCGAATGTGTCGTGCATGGTAAGGGGGATAAGGAGCGCAGGGTCTATTTTGATGCGAGAGCAAAAACTCATTTGATTGCATATTTTAATTCGCGCTGCGATGATGCGCCAGCGTTGCTGGTTTCCCTGCATAGACCTTTCAGGCGCCTGCAGATAAGCGGGGTAGAGGCTAGGCTTCGCAAGCTTGGAGAGGATGCAGGGGTGAAGAATGTTCATCCACACAAGTTCAGGCGAACTCTGGCAACAAAAGCTATTGATAAGGGTATGCCCATCGAGCAGGTGCAGGTGCTGCTGGGTCACAGCAAGATAGACACGACGCTCTGTTATGCGATGGTCGACCAAGATAACGTGAAGCGTTCCCATCGGAAATTCATCTCATGATCCTGAACAAACCGCGATTTGTCGACCTGGGAGGCGAAGGAGGCGAACTCCTCTTGGAGCGCTAACGGGGCCACGGGGATAGTGACGTTCGCCAGGTCGGAAATGGAAAGATACCTAACTGTAGTTCCGCTGCAATTATTGCTCAGCTGCTCGATGAAGTGAGGATTGTCAAAAATGGCAAGCAAATAACTTGGCAATGGACTGTTTTCGCTTGCAGCAAGCCAAGTAATCATCCCATCCTGGAAATAGAAATGGTCAGCCGGCTTGATTACATAGCATCGCCCAAGGGTTCCACGTGCGGTTACAAGCACGTCATCAGGTGCGGGTACCTGGCCTCTTACCTTCAATTCCTCAAAACGCTCTTCGGAAATGAAGAGGCCAGAATCCGCCATACCAGAATCTATCAATGAGCCAACGTCAGCCAAGCGCAGGAAAGGGACACCACTCTTGGTTTGTTCTCGTGCATAAATTCGTTTGGACGACTTCACCTGATACAGGTCTGATAGCTTTTGCTTTGCCCAAAGGACACCATCAACTGGGTCCCCGAACATCTCGACAAACCGGGATTTGACGAGAGAGTCAAGCTTGGCAAGCTGGGTTTCTGCTTGCTTAATTTGGGCTGCAACCATTTCAAGTTGCTCGACGATAATCCTTTGTTCGTCGATAGCCGGAACGGGGATTTCCATTCCGCGCAAGATAGTCAGATTTATATTGTTTTGAGCGACACCGCGTCCTGATGATTTCGCAAGTGCTTCCTGCGATTTCAAATAGTGATACAGATAATCTCGTTCGATTCTGTCGGTCCTGATAGACAAACCAGCTATTGCCTGATTTGTTGCTGCAGGAATCTTGAGGATTCCAACGGCACCAATCGATGCAAATATCGAATACAGCAACGTACCGGGAGCAAGTAGCTTTGCAGATGATCCCTCCAAACCTGCTTCGGTAATTTGTTCTTCGGTTGAAGAAACGAATTTGCTTGAGATATCACTGATTTTTACCCATGGAATCGAGCCCTCGTTCCAGTATTCGGGAACAGAGCGTTTTGGGGTACCGCCAGAGCAAACATTGCACAACTCCCCCAGCTTCACCTTCTCCCCGACAAATCGGGGTTTGCTAGTTGAGGCTGATCGGTGCGTCGAAGAAGCACGAAACACTGTATGGGTGCGCTTTTGCTTTGATGAAGCCATCGCTTGGCTTAAATCCGGATTTGCCAACACCCATGGGTATTGCGTTGTACACGTAAGGATGAAAAAGAATGTATTGTTGGGATCAGGCGTAAGCTTGAAATAGAGCTGAGCTGGCTGACGATTAAACGGGCGAACCGTAACAACGCCAATAGCGCACGTGCTTCCCGCATGCGGGGATGCCTCAGCTTCGTTGGTTATTACAGGAAGCTGTTTGACGCACGGCAAATTGACAGGCAGCGCATGCATATAGGCGAAAGGGCGGTGGCGAGGCTTTATGAACGAAATTGCGGAGGCAATGGTTGACGAGCTGGATCCGTATGTGATTCCTGACAGCTACCCACCGAAGTACAACCCGCGCAAGGTTGCTGATTATTGCAAGGAGATGGGCATAGAGGACCCATCGACCTTGACGAAGGAGCAGCTTGAGCCATTTAAGCTGAAGAAACCGGCAGACTAGAAGTCAATTTTGGACGTTCTGAGTCCCATTTACGCGGACAACAGGGAAAAGCGCTTCCTGCAATCGTTCCATCCGCAGAGAAAGGCAAGCCATGGATTGGCACGAATTCAAAAAGATAGAAGATTCGCTATAGAGGCGCAGAATCAGCGTCCTGTGCATCGACGGGCAGGTTGTTGAAGGTCCTTTCACGCAGCACAACGCCGCCGATGTCGACGAGGACGAGGAAGTAGAGGTTGACATCGAGTACAGAATGCACATTGTTTCGATTCCGATTAACGAAATATCGGCAATAACCGTGATCGATTGATCGATCCGTTTCAGGGCTTGTTTTCACGGAATACGCGCAATAAGTGCTCCCGCGCACGCAGGGATGGTTCTGGGCAAAGGGGCAGCGATGCGCAGGTCGTGATTATTTAAATCAGAGGGCCAGCGTTCCGGTTTGCCGTTGGCCGTGTTATACTGCCGAAGCCATCATCCCCATGTCGTGGCTATAAAAGGAAGCCTGAAAAATGGCTTCCTTTTGTTCTTTTTGCGCTCAGTTCCCCTGTTCCGTGAAATACCCTGGGAATTATTCTGTACACCTGGGAATTGCGAATTCCGTATCGTTGTCGTTAACAAAACGAAGCATTAACGCACAACGGAAGGAAATGATAGCCATGGTTACCATCATTATTCTTGCCCTGTTGATATATGGCATTTTCCAATTCACGAAGTACTTGATGGGCGCCACGGTAAATCATGCCCAATCGCATATTGTAGGAAGCTGGGGGTGGCAAAATCTCAACCCCGAGCCAGGCGAAGATCTTATCACCTTCACCAAATCCGTTACGGCATTTGTGCTTGCCCTTCTTCTGTTTTCGATCTTCTTTTCGTAATCCCGTTATTCCCACGCCGCTTTGGCGTGGGAAAGCGTTGAGGTTCGCCGAAAGGGTCTTCGTCGCTAGGTTCGGGAGTCGGATCGGTGACGTTGACCGTGTAGGTAGCCTCGGAAACCGGGAGGCTGCTTGTTTCGGGTGCGTTGAGCTCGCATGAATGCCTGCTCTGCATCTCGCGGCTATCAAACACGCTAAAGCCACGTCCATTCAGCATATCCTCTTGCTTTGGTAGAATTTGAACGTTTCGCATGTGTTTTTCTGATGTCTGCCTGGCATATAGATGGCAGTTTCGGTTGCGCAGGTTTTATAGCCCCCACTGGAAAGGCAACCACCGTGAAGAAGTTCCTGGGCGAATTCAAAGAGCCCATCAACCGCGGCAACGTTATGGATCTTGCTGTTGCTGTTATCATCGGCGGGGCATTCACGTCTATCGTTACGGAGCTCACCACAAACATCATTAACCCACTCATCTCTATTGTTGCAGGTGGCAGCGCGGATGCCGTTTCTGGTTTGGTTGTGCCTGGCACCGAAATCGACTTCGGCGCATTTATCAGCGCGTGCATAAACTTCCTTATTGTTGCCTTCGTCGTATTCCTACTCATAAAGGCGGTGAACAGGGCGCAGGATCTTGGCAATAAGATTGCTAAGAAGGAAAAGGAAGAAGAAAAGCCTGCTCCTGCCTGCCCGTTCTGTTTGGGGGAAGTTAAGGAGGGCGCAACGTGCTGCCCTCATTGCGCGGCCGCGTTCGCCGGCCTGGCAAAGTCCGAATAGCAGTTCTGTTTAAACGGCGGGTTTGGCCCGCTACTTTTTATTAGGTGGAAACTATGGATCACATTCAAAGCAAATTGGCGCAGTCTATTGCAGCTGCGGCTCATAAAGGCCAGGTGGACAAAGCGGGAAAACCCTACATCGAACATCCTGCTCATGTTGCAGCTAGCGTACAGGGCGATGCTGCCAAAGCCGTTGCATGGTTGCATGATGTGGTTGAAGATACCCCGCTTACGTTTGCAGATCTTCGGGAAAGAGGAGTTGCGCCCGAAGTTATCGAAGCGTTAAAGCTACTTACCCGCGATGAATCGGTGTCGTACCTCGAATATGTTCGCTCCCTTAAGCCGAACCCGCTCGCACGTGCGGTGAAACTTGCCGATTTGCGCCACAACAGCGACCTGTCCAGGCTTCCGAGCATCACCGAAAAAGACCAACGTCGCGCAGAGAAGTACGCAAAGGCTATTGCCGTCCTTGAGGGGGAGGGGCCTGAGGGATGGATTGATGGGCGGGGGCCTGAAGGTGCGAATTGATGGGCGGAGCCAGTGATACTTCGCCGCATAACGCCATATCAATAGGACAATTCCGCTGATTAGACCCCTCATTTTACAGGCTGGCTGAGCGTACAATTGCTACATGAAACTCCCGAGCGAACATATTGAAGATTTAGACGTAAAGCATCACGGCATCCATCTTGAGGGCATGCGAGCTCGCTCGGCGGAACGCGCTGCGGAGCGGGCGCTTGCCCATAATCCTTTGCTGGTGGTTTCGGCGGTGGCGGCTCTGGTAACGATGCTTTTCGTTCCTCCCTCTATTGCGTATCTTGATTATTTCAACTGGCATACCCTGGCCTGCCTATTCAGTATTCTTGCGGTAATTGCCGCCATCGATTCTTCAGGGCTGCTTGAATTCGTCGCCCATTCCTTGGTGCAGCATGTAACCAGCACGCGAACCTTGGTAATTGCCTTGGTACTGATTACGCTCGGCTGTTCGATGATTTTGTCTAACGATATGACACTGATTGCTGTCTTGCCCCTTGCTTTGGTGCTTCTGAAATCGGTTAACCGCGAATCGGAGATCCCGTTCGCTTTCATCGCTATCACCCTTACCGCCAATTTCGGCGGAATGCTGCTGCCATTCAGTAAGCCCCACAATTTGTATCTGTACACAGTGTTCGGGGTTAGCTTCGGTGATTTCGTTGCGGCTATGGCTCCTCCGCTTGTTTTGTCAGTGGTGCTCATTCTTGTTTGTTGCTGCTTTGTGAAGAAGGCGGAGTTCCATTACCGAAAACCCGAAAGCATTCAGGTGTCTAAGCCGCGCGTTGCAATATACGTTGTTTTGTTTGCACTCTGCATAGCAATGACGGTTGGTGCGGTGCCGTTTCTGATGGGCATGACCGTTATCGTCGTTGTTCTTGCCATTACCGACAGAAGGGTATTCGCAAAGACCGATTACGCCTTGGTGATGACATTTGTCTGCTTCTTCATTTTTAGCGGGAACATTGCTCAGATCCCCGCCATTTCCGATTTCTTTAGCACCGTTTTGGATGCTTGCGGCGCATTCGTGACCTCGCTTGTCAGCAGCCAGATTATCAGCAATGTGCCCAGTGCAATTCTGATCAGCCATTTCTCGAACGACTGGGCGGGCATTGCCCTTGGCACCAACGTGGGCGCAGTAGGTACGCCCATTTCTTCCTTGGCAACTCTCATTACCCTTCGGCAGTATCAGAAGTCGGGGCTGGGTAGCAACGGCAAGTTTATCGCTCGCTTTGAGGCATATAACTTCGCCTTCCTGGTAGTTGTTTCCCTGTTCGAGGTTTTCGTTATGGGAATCCGTTAGCCTGCATGGCCTTTTGCCCCTTTTGAAGGTTGGCTTTTCTCTCGTTCCCTTGTATGCGCCGCTAGCTTCCAAGGGTGCGCAAATCTTGGATAAGCTCCGTATAATACGGGCGTAGAGGGCGGTTTCTTGCTGCCTATCGCTCGGTTTTTGCTGAACGGACAGCTCCAAAGAAACAACGAAAGGACGTTCCATGAACGATTTCGAGTTTTACTCTCCAACCCGATTCGTGTTCGGGCGCGGCGTTACCGATGCGGTGGGGCAGCACGTTGTCAAGCTCGGTTATAAGCGTGCTCTGCTTGTGTATGGTGGCGGATCGGTGGTGCGCACGGGCACCTTGGCGCGCGTAAAGAAATCGCTTGTAAAGGCGGGCGTCGAATTCGTTGAGCTTTCGGGTGTGCGTCCTAACCCCGAAGTGGCCTCTGTGCGTGAGGGCATTGCCGTAGCTCGGGAAAATGATGTCGACCTGGTGCTTCCTGTTGGCGGTGGCAGCACGATCGACTGCGCGAAAGCTATTGCGTTCGGCGTGTTCCACGATGGCGATGTGTGGGATTTCTTCGCCAAGAAGGCAGCCATTGAGCAAGCGTTGCCGCTTATGTGCGTGCTTACCATTCCCGCTGCGGGTTCGGAGGGTTCCAGCTCATGCGTTATTTCGGATGATAGTATCGATGCGAAATTTGGCGTGAATTCCGACCTTATCCGTCCCAAGGTTTCGTTCCTAGACCCTGAACTTACATTCCCCTTGCCTGCGTATCAGACGGCAGCGGGCGTAACCGACATGATTGCCCACATATGCGAGCGATTCTTCAGCGGCGCAGGGTCTTCCGAGGTTACCGATAACATTGCTACGGGCCTTATTCGTACGCTCATCAACCAGGCTCCGGTGGCAATTGCCGAACCGGAAAACTACGAGGCTCGTGCCAACATTATGTGGTCGGGCACGCTTGCTCACAACGATCTTGCGGGCTGCGGCCTTAACGCTGTGCCTACGAGCCGTGCCGGCGGGTGGGAAAGCCACGCCCTGGAGCATCAGCTTTCCGCATTCGACACTTCGATAACCCACGGTGCCGGTTTGGCCGTTATGATGCCCGCGTGGATGCGTTTCGTGTGGCGCGAAGACCCCAGCCGCTTCCTTGCGTTTGCCGATTTGGTATTTGGCATTGAGCCGGTAGACGAAACAGAAGAAGCCGTGGCGGATGCATTTACGGCTGCCATCGATGAGCTGCAAGCGTTTTTTACCGAATTGGGCATGCCCACCAAACTGGGCGAGTTTGGCCTGAAGCTCGAAAACGTTGACGCCTTCCTTGCCACCCTTAAGGCCAGCAAAGGCGAAGCATTCGGGGGATTCAAGAAAATCACCTTGGAAGACGCGCGTGCTATCTACGAATCGGCTTTCTAGCTTCCGTTTTTGACCAAAACTTTTGAAGGCGGCGCAAGCGTTTGGTAAGCGCTGATGCAGCTGCGTTTCTGCAGTGATTTGTTGGTTGCTGTGGGTGTTGCGGTTGCTACTTTAGCTAAACCGCTCAGTGAAGGCGCCCTTTCGTCAACGCCTTGGAACCATCGGCGCGTTACCTCTGTGGGTAGCGCGCCTTTCTTATACAATGCCTTTCGAGAAAGAAAAAAGTTAGTAGGTATTGTTATGAGTGCGCGCATCAATCTTGCTGTGGCCAATTCGGCCGTGGCATCGCGCCTTGCAGCCGCATGGGGTCTGCCGCAGTTTATTGCCGCCACGTTGGTGGCGCGTGGGTTCGACACGGTTGAAAAGGCTCAGGAGTTTCTGAATCCCTCGCTTGAAAGGGATTGGGCGAATCCTTATGAAATAGAAAACATGGAAGCAGCGGTGAATCGTATCGAGGCTGCCATTAAAAATGAAGAACACATTTTGGTGTTTGGCGACTTCGACCTTGACGGCGTTTCGGCGACCACCATCATGACGCGTGGTTTGCGTGAATGCGGCGCGCGTGTTACCCCGTTCATCCCGTTGCGTTTCGAAGAAGGCTATGGCCTCTCGAAAGCCGCTATCGATAGGGCGTCTGCCTGCAATCCGAATCTGGTGGTTACAGTAGACAACGGCATTGCCGCCAAGAATGAAGTGGAAATCCTCAAAGAGCGTGGCATCGATGTGATCATTACCGACCATCACGAGCCTGCCGATTTGGTTCCCGAGGGCGTGCCGGTGGTCGATCCTAAATGCGACGACAATCCCAGCTCCATCCTTGCGGGCGCTGGTGTGGCGTTGAAAGTAGTGCAGGCAGTTGGTTCGCGTTTTGGCAAACCCAACCTCTGGCGTGAGCTTATCGATCTGGCAACGTTGGGCACGGTGGCCGACCTTATGCCTATGCGCAGTCAGAATCGTGCCATGGTAGGCGCCGGTGTGCGCATGATCAACGAAAACCCGCGCCCTTGTATTGCGGCACTTTTGGGAGAATCGGGCTTCGCCGATAACCCCGTTTCTTCTTCGAGCTTGAGCTTCACCATCATTCCTCGCTTGAATGCGGCAGGACGTATGGGCAATGCCCAGTTGGCACTCGATTTGCTGATGTGCGACGATTTCGCTGAAGCGTGTCACCTTTCTGCCGAATTGGAAAACGTGAACACCCAGCGTCGCACCATCGAAGCGGAGCTTGCTGAAGTTGCTTCCGAACAGGCAGAACGCGTCTTCAAAGGCCAGCGTGCCTTGGTGGTTGCTGGCGAGGGCTGGCACGAGGGCGTCAAAGGCATTGTTGCCTCGCGCCTTACCAACCGTTATGGCGTTCCCTCCATTTTATTCACCATCGAAGGGGACGAAGCTCATGGTTCTGGCCGTAGCGTTGGTGACGTTAACCTGTTCGAGGCAGTTTCCTCGTGTCAGGACATCCTTACGCGTTTCGGCGGGCACCATGCTGCTGTGGGCGTTACGCTGCCCGCTTCTAAGCTCCCCGAGTTTTCGGAACGCTTGTGCGCCTACATGGACAAGCTTCCGCCCGAAGATTTCATTCCCCGCATTGAAGTGGACGCCAGCTTGGATCTTTCCGAGCTTACGCTGGAAAACGTGGCAAAACTCGATTTGCTCGCTCCGTTTGGGCAGGAAAACCCCAGCCCTCATTTTCTGGCGCATGGCGTGGTTATTTCCGGGGGTAGGGCAGTGGGTGCCGATAAGACGCATCTTTCCTGCACGCTTACCGACGGGGTGAACTCTCTTTCCAGCATTATGTTCCATTGTCCTGACATCTCGGGGCTGTTGGGATGCGGATGTGCGCTCGACGCGGTGTTCGAGTTGCAGATAGATAGCTGGCGTGGGCGCCGTTCGGTCAAGGCAGTTATTTCTTCTCTTAAGCCTCTCACGCCCTGCAGCGCGCTTGAAACGTGCTTGGGCGAAGACAAGGAATTCGTTTCAGGTTTGGTTGCTGCCGAAGAAGACGAAACCAAAGGCGAAGATGCAACTAGCCTTATCGCTCCGGAATCCGATCGTCTTATGTGGCAGGAATACGCCAAGGCCGATCCTGCGGGTTTTCGCGCTGCATTGATAGGCGCGTTCTTGGGCGAAGCCCAGCTGCACGATTCGCAGCAGCGCACCTTGGACGTTCTTGATGCAGGCAATTCTGCTTTAGCCATCATGGGAACGGGGCGCGGCAAATCGCTCATTTTCCATATCCATGCCGTTGAGCAGGCCCTTGCTCATGGTAAAGCAAGCTTGTTCGTGTACCCCCTGCGTGCTCTTGTTGCCGACCAGTCATTCCATCTGGACAGAACGCTCGGTTCGTTTGGCATCCGCTCTGAAGTGCTTACGGGCGCTTCTACGCCGGAAGAGCGTGCTGCGGTTATGGCGGGTCTTGCTGCTCATGAAGTCGACATCGTGCTCACCACGCCTGAATACCTGGCGTTCCATGCGGCCGATTTTGCTGTTACCGGGTCTATCGACTTTACGGTAATCGACGAAGCCCATCATGTGGGAACCTCGAAGGCGGGGTTCCGCCCCTTCTATGCTCGCTTGGGCGAATCTATTGCGGCATTGGGGTCTCCTCAGGTGCTTGCAGCTACCGCAACGGCAAACAGCGAAGTGGAACAGTGCATTTGCGAAGCATTCCGTATATCGCCCGAATGCGTGGTGGTAGATAAACACGAGCGCGCCAACCTCGCAGTGGTCGATCAGCGCAATATGAAGAAGCGTGAGCGCTATTTGGTTAACCTGGTAGCGCAGGGCGAAAAAACCCTGATCTACGTTAATTCACGCATGGAAACCATTGCGCTAACCCGAAGCCTTCGCAAGCAGGAACCCCATATCGCCTCGCTGATCGGCTTTTATAACGCTGGTCTTTCTCGCTCCGAGCGCGAGCGTGTTGAATCGTTGTTCCGTGAAGGTGGCTTGCAGGTGCTGGTTGCAACTTCTGCTTTTGGTGAAGGGGTTGACATCCCAGGCGTTCGTCATGTGGTGCTGTACCATCTGCCTTTTAGCGAGGTTGAGTTCAATCAGATGGCGGGTCGTGCGGGTCGCGATGGCCAGCCAGCGCAGATCCATTTGCTGTTCGGTAGGGGCGATGCGCAGCTCAACGCTGGCATTTTGGATGATGCTGCTCCCACCCATGACGGAATGGCACAAATATATCGAGGGCTTCGCACCCTTCAGCGCAAACATGGGCAAGGCTTTTTTACTCTCGACGCGGAGGGTGCGGCGAAGAGCTCTTCCCGTTTGTTGGGTGCCGTTATTACCGCTACACAGGTAGAGTGTGGCATTTCGGTGTTCGAAGAATTGGGACTTATCAAAACTCAAGGTTGCGCAGGGGTTTCGGGTAAAGAACGAAGCATCAATGTCGTAGACTATAAGGGTAAGGTCGAGCTGGACGATAGCGTGCGCTATCGCGAAGGCATGGATGAGCGCGAATCGTTCGCGACCTTCAAGGATTGGGTGCTTTCCAGCTCTGCGGAAGAACTGCAGAGTCGCATAAGGCGCCCTTTGCTTCCCGCTACGAACCCCCAGGAGGAACGATAGCCATGTCAGATGCCAACGAACTTCATCCGGTTGGATTAGTGGCTTCGTCTGTTGACCCAACCATCAAATCGGCCACTTCGGCGCCAGTCGGCTCCGACCCGAAGGAGCGCTTCAAGGCGCTTGAGGGCTTGGCTTCTACCTATTTAGACAAAGACGAATTGGCTTTGCTGGAAAAGGCCTTCCGCTTTGCCGAGGAAATGCATGCTGGTCAGAAACGTAAATCGGGCGAAGCATTCGTAATCCATCCCGTGGAGGTTGCCATTATCTTGGCCGACCTTCACATGGACGTGGAGACGCTTATTGCCGCCCTGCTGCACGACACGGTGGAAGACACTGTTGCCACCAAGCAGCAGGTGGCCGAAATGTTTGGCGATTCGGTTGCCGAATTGGTTGACGGCGTAACCAAGATCACCAAGATCGAGGTGGAAACGCTTTCCGACGAGCAGGCTGAAACGTTCCGCAAGATGCTCGTTGCCATGAGCAAAGACATCCGCGTTATCGTTATCAAACTCGCCGACCGCTTGCACAATATGCGCACGCTTTCGGCCCTTCGCGAAGACAGGCGTATTTTCAAGGCGCGTGAAACGTTGGAAATCTATGCCCCCATTGCGCATCGCTTAGGCATCAGCTCCATCAAATGGGAATTGGAAGATCTAGCGTTCTTCTATCTGGAGCCCGCTAAGTTCAAACAGGTTTCTCGCATGGTTGCCGAAACGCGCCGTGAACGCGAGGAGTATTTGGAAAAGGTCATTTCCATTCTCCATGGCGAAATGGACAAGATCGGCGTGGGGTCTCAGATCATGGGACGCCCAAAACACTTGTATTCCATCTATCAAAAGATGTCGAAGAAGGGCAAGGGCTTTTCCGAGATCTACGACCTTATCGCTGTGCGCATCATCACCACTTCGGTGAAAGACTGCTATTCGGCGTTGGGCGCGGTTCACAGTTTGTGGCACCCGATGCCCGGGCGCTTCAAAGACTACATCGCCATGCCGAAGTTCAACATGTACCAGAGCTTGCACACTACGGTTATCGGTCCGGCTGGTAGGCCTCTCGAAGTGCAGATTCGCACCGAGGAAATGCACCGCATGAGCGAATACGGCGTTGCCGCGCACTGGCGCTATAAGGAAAAAGGCGGTAAGGGCGCCGAATCGGCGTTCGATAAACAGATTGCCTGGTTGCGTGAAATGGTCGACTGGCAAGACGAAACCAAAGACTCGCGCGAATTTCTGAAGTCGCTCAAGACCGACCTCGACCCGAAAGAGGTGTATGTCTTTACGCCTAAGGGTAAGGCTATGAGTTTGCGCTTTGGTTCAACTCCGGTTGATTTCGCTTTCGCCATTCATACAGAAGTGGGCTACCACTGCGTTGGCGCGAAGGTCAACGGTTCCATTGTGCCGCTTTCCTATAAGCTGCAGATGGGCGACCGCGTGGAAATCCTCACCCAGAAAAGCGCTACGCCTTCTCGCGACTGGCTGAACATCGTGAAAACGCCTTCGGCTCGCTCGAAGATCCGTTCCTTCTTTGCCAAGATCAGTCGTTCCGACGACATGCAAGAAGGTCGCGACATCCTTATGCGTGAAATGCGCAAGCATGGCTTCGGTATTTCAAGTGCTCAGAGCATGCGCGCAATGCGCGAAGTTGCCGAAGCTATGGGCTACAAAGATGCTGACGATATGCTGGTTAACATCGGCACTGGTAAGGAAGCGCCGATGCATGTGGCTAACCGCATGCTGAAGCTGCTGGTAGACAACGGCACCGAAGACGCTTCGAAGCCCCTTATGGGAACATCAGCCTCGTCTACGGGCAAGATGCCGCCTATGCTTACGAGCGTCAAGCGTCCGAAGAAACATGAAACCCATTCCTCGAACGGCGTGGTGGTTCGTGGCATCGACGATGTTTTGGTGCGTCTTTCCCGTTGCTGCAACCCTGTTCCCGGTGACAAGATCGTGGGCTTTGTTACCCGCGGCCGCGGTGTTTCGGTTCATCGCGACGATTGCCCCAACGCTGCTGCGCTCAAGCAGCATCCCGAGCGCATCATCGAAGTGTTCTGGGAAGAAGACGGCCCCTCGGGCGACACTTCGTTTAACGTGCAAATTTTCGTTGAGGCGCTTGATCGCTTGAATCTTCTTATGGACGTTGCCTCGGTGCTGTCCGAGCACGGTGCCAACGTTCTTTCCGTTAATACGAATACGCATCGCGACGGCATGGTTGAAATGCGTTTCTTGTTCCAGGTTTCCGATACGGCGGTTATCGAGCGCATCCTTTCAAAGCTTCGTGCGGTGGATGGCGTGTTTGATGCCCATCGCATGATGCCTGGCGCAGCGTCTTCTAAGTAACTATTTAAGAAAGGTTTTGACAATGAAGCTATCAGTGAAAAGAGACGGACGTACGTTCCGTGTAACGGGCGCCGCCGTTGACATCAAGTATCTGGTGCTGGGCCCCATTGAAAACAACACTTTCATTATTTCTGATGATGCAGCCACCTTCGTGGTTGATCCGTCCGATAATGCTTCTGCAATCGTTAAGGCATTGGGCAACAAAAAGCTCGATGCCATTGTGGTGACGCATCATCATTCTGACCACACCAGCGCCCTTGCCGATTTGAAGGCTATGACGAACGCCCCTGTGTATGCTTCGGCAATTGATGCTCCCGTTATCGAGAACCAGCCAGCAGGGGAGTTCCCTCCCACCAAGTCATGCAAGGTTGATCATCTCTTGAAAGATGGCGATAAGCTGCGCCTGGGCAATATGGCATGGCGCGTTATTGCCACGCCTGGCCATACGCCGGGCGGAATCTGCCTGTTCCTTGAATCGGATTCGGGCAAGTACCTTGATGGCGCTAATGTTCTTATTGCGGGAGACACGTTGTTCTGTGCCTCTATCGGCCGAACTGATTTCCCGGGCGGTAATGCTAAGCAGATGCGTGCATCGTTGCGCAAGCTTTCCCAGCTGCCCGATGAAACGCTGGTTTTGACGGGTCACAACTCTTTGACAACAATTGGCGACGAGCAGAGGCGGGTGTTTGCCTACTACTGTTAAACTTGCGCTGCGCTTTGTAAGTGCATGCGCATAGAGCGGACGAGACTGCTGCGGCAATCCGCGGCATCGGACCTTGGAGGGGTCATGGCCGGAATCGGTAGAAAAAAGAAGAAGAAGTTCGACTATTACGATGCATTTGAGGCTCAGGCAGCTTTATGCGTTAAAGAAGCGAAGCTACTAAAGGAAATTGTGCATGACTTCGAGTCTGCGGCGGAACTTGAAAAGGAGCTGTCCCGCGCTCATGCTATCGAACGCGAAGCCGATGGCGTATGTCATAGCGTGTTCGAAGCGCTGCTTCCCGATTTCGTGACGCCGCTCGACCGTGAAGACATCATTGCTATGACGGAAAGCCTCGACGAGATCATCGATATGACCGAAGAGGTTATCCAGAACTTCTATATGTTCGATATTCACTTCATGCATGAAGATGCCAAGAAATTTTCTAAGCTCATCGTTCGTGCTTGTGAAGCGTTAAGCGAAGCTATGGTTGACTTCCGTAACTGCAAGAAGGCATCTGAAAAGCTTAATTCCTTGCTGGTACGCGTGAACGATATTGAAGACGAAGCCGATGCGCTGTTCCTGAACATCATTCGCGAGCTGTACGTTAAGGAATGCGACAACCCCATGCGCGTTTCGGTATGGACGCGCTTGTTCGAAGCAATGGAAGATTGCGTCGACCAGTGTGAAGCGGTTGCCAACAAGATGAGCATGATCATGGTGAAGTACGCCTAACACTCAACTCAAGGCTTATGAACATTTAGGCAAGGCCCTTCGGTTCGCGGATGAATCGAAGGGCCTTGTGCGTTTTGGGCGCAACGTTTGTTTGTCTTGGAGCTTTGCCCAATCGCTGAATCGTTCGCCTTATTCTTCCTGATTGCAGTGGTGGTCAGGGTCTGCTTTCAATGCTTCGTGCGGAGCGAATTGAGCACTTTAGCGGGCGCCGTGGTTCGTTTCCCGATCATGCGTGCCGTTTTGTTTCCTGTTTGCTTCTAATCTTTTGTGACAGGGTTTCCCGCTAGGTGCTTTTGGTAATATGTAAGAGTTATCCCATACGAGGAAAGAAGACGATGGCACTTATAGTTTCAAAGTTTGGTGGCACTTCGGTTGCCTCCCCAGAACGAATCAAAAATGTGGCAAAGCGTCTTATTGCCATGAAGCAGGAAGGCAACGACGTTGTTGCTGTAGTTTCCGCAATGGGCAAAACCACCGACGAACTGGTGGGTCTTGCCGCTGCATTGAACGATCATCCCTCCAAACGCGAAATGGATATGTTGCTCTCCACGGGCGAGCAGGTAAGCATGTCGCTTTTGGCCATGGCTATTCAGGCACTGGGCTACAACTCAATCAGCTTTACCGGATGGCAGGCCGGCATTACTACCGACGATGTCTTCTCAAGCGCTAAAATCGAAGACATTAATGCTGACCGAATCCGCGGTGCTCTTGATACGGGTGCAATTGTGGTTGTTGCCGGCTTCCAGGGCATTTCAACCGATGGCGATATCACTACACTTGGCCGCGGCGGTTCTGACACTACGGCAGTTGCCCTTGCCTGCGGCATTGGTGCCGATGTATGCGAGATTTATTCCGATGTAGAAGGCATTTACACGGCCGACCCGCGCGTTTGCCCTCGTGCTAAGAAGCTCAACCGTATCTCATACGATGATATGCTTGAGCTTTCCAGTGGCGGCGCTGGTGTTCTGCAGTCGCGCGCTGTGGAATTCGCTCGTAAATATCATGTTGTAATCCATTCCCGCTCTGCTTTCTCTGATGCAGAGGGAACGCTTATCGAGGAGGTTGTTCCTTCCATGGAACAGGCAGTAATTTCCGGCATTGCACACGATACATCCGAAATGAAGATCACCCTGCGTGGCCTTCCCGATGAAGTTGGCATGGCAGCTCAGCTGTTCTCTATCCTTGCGGGCAACAATGTTTCGGTTGACATGATCATCCAGAACACCACAAACGATGGTAAGGCGAACATTTCCTTCACCTTCCCTGGCTCCCAGAAAGAACAGGCTCTGGAAGCTGTTGATACCCTGGTTAAGAAGTTCGGCGCTACCGCTTTGATGGACGAAAACATTGCTAAGGTTTCCCTGGTGGGTACGGGCATGAAATCCGCTCCTGGCGTTGCCGCTAAGGCATTCGGCGCGTTGGCTGAAAACCATATCAACATTTTGATGATTTCCACCAGCCCCATTCGTATTTCCATCGTGGTCGAAGGCAGTCAGGTAGATGCAGCGGTGCGTTGCCTGCACACTGCATTTGGCTTGGACTCCGACACCATCTTCGAGGAAACCCAGCTTTCCCCCGAGGAAATCGCCGCAAAGATGGCAAAGGGCCGA
>OGPV01000359.1_pt1 | contig 36142 bp, 32 predicted proteins | sample 1553001 | NCBI WGS metagenome assembly OGPV01 (sample SAMEA2580268, study PRJEB22360) | human gut metagenome | biome: human gut; feature: human-associated habitat; material: faeces | place: Denmark | collected 2008/2010
TTTTCTCGTTCAGCCCGCATCCAAACGCGGCTATGCGCTCACGAGCCGCTCGCGGAAGATCACGCCCGACGACTTCGAAACATTCGACCGGATCGTGGTGATGGACGACAGCAATTACGAACGTGTACACCGCCTTGCCCCGTCGACGGAAGCCGCAGCGAAAATCTACCGGATGGGGGGCTTCTGCCGCCGTTCCGACGCCACCTACGTTCCAGACCCTTATTACGAAGGGCACGAGGGGTTCGAACTGGTACTCGATCTGCTCGAAGATGCCTGTGAAGGCCTGTTGGAAGATCTGGTAAAACAGGAATAAACGGAATAAGTACGTATCCCCCTTGGTTTACAACCGGTCGAAAAAGCCGTGGCTCCGAAAACTGTAACACTCGCCGGACGTGATAATGACATGGTCTGCCACTGTAATCTCGAACAACGATGCGGCACGCACCAGTTTTTCGGTGATCAGCGTGTCCGCGTCGCTGGGCAAAGGATTGCCCGAAGGGTGATTGTGCACGAGCAGGATCCCTTGTGCTAGGCGCTCGACGGCACGTTTGACGATCAGTTTGTAATCGACCACGGTTCCCGTTACGCCGCCCTGACTGATGCGGACCCGGTCGAGAATTTTGTTCGATGCGTTCAGGTAAAGGACCCAAAACTCCTCATGCGGCAAGATCGCCAATTCGGGCTGGAAAAGTTCTATCACATCCCGGTCGCTCATAATCTGGTCACGCATGCTGTTTTCCGCGGCACGGCCCCGGCGCCCGATTTCGAGTGCTGCACTGACTAGCGCAGCCCGGGCGATTCCGAGTTGCGCCACCGAGCGAAGTTTGCCCGGACCGTCGAGTGCAATGCGCATCAAATTGTGATCGTAGGCTTCCAATAATCGTTCGGCCAACTCAAGCGCCGAGCCGCCCGCCTCGCCTTTCTGCAACAATATAGAGAGTAATTCGGCGTCGGAGAGCGACCGCACGCCTTGGTTCACGAGTTTCCCGCGCACCTGCTTGTCCGTCAGCATAACGTTGGGTTTGGGTAGTTTATACGGGCCTTCGAATACGCCGCCCGGTTACGGCAAGATAAGGATTTCTATGCGTAACGGCAACGCCTGATTCCGATTTTCACCACAAATTTGCAACGGCACCTTCCCGTAGAGACACCGGAAGGGAAACTTAAACTCCGCACGGGTGCCCCTAAGATCCGACGTATGCCATGTACCCGGCAAACCTATGTCGTGACCGGCAAGGATAGAATCAAATGGTTTCGATATCGATTTCAATATGGCCGAAAGCCCCTTCCGGTGCGGTTTCACGCAGCCTCTCGGCAGCATGCATCGCAGCCCTCTGCTCGGCTTCCTTTTTCGAACCGCCCTCACCCGTTCCGATCTCGGCACCGTCCAGCAACACTGCCGAACGGAATGTGGGGTGCTGTGAAGTGAATGCCTCGCCGTTGACGGTGCTGAACGTTATCCTCCGTTTATTCTTTTGCCCCCACTCGATCAACCGGCTTTTGAAATCTGTCTCGGTGCGGGTCATGCTGCTGAGGTTGATATACCGACGGAGGATTTCATTGATAAACAACCTATTGGCGAATTCGTATCCCTTATCGAGATACATCGCGCCGACCATCGCCTCAAGCGCATCGCCATACAGGTGTTTCTGTGCAAAATTACCGCCGCCCTGCACGATGATATGGCGATCGAGACCTAACCGCAAACCCAGCGCGTTGAGCGTACTGCGACTCACGATCTTGGAACGCAACTGGGTCAGGAATCCTTCGTCCCGTTCCGGAAATTCGATGAAAAGGTAGTCCGACACAATTGCCTCGATCACTGCATCGCCCAGGAATTCAAGGCGTTCGTTGTTAATCGGCGTGCCATCCTCCAAAAACAACGAAGCTGACCTGTGTATCAAGGCCAGCTTGTAGAGTTCTATGTTGTTCGGCAGGAAGCCGAAAAGGTGTTTCACGATTTTGTAATACTCCCTGTCCCGGCTCCAGCGGAGCTTCAGAGCAAGCAGTATCGAACCCGCCACAGCGCGCTTAGATTTTTTTGAGGATCACCGTGGAGTTGTGTCCGCCGAAACCGAACGTATTGCTCAATGCGCATTTCACATCGCGCTGCTGCGCTTTGTTAAGCGTCAGGTTGAGCTTCGGATCGATCTGGGGATCGAGGTTCTCGTTGTTGATGGTCGGGGCAACGATGCCTTTGGTCAGCGCCAGGATGCAAGCCAGAGCCTCGATCGCACCGGCAGCGCCCAACAGGTGGCCGGTCATCGATTTCGTAGCGTTGATGTTCATCTTGTACACATGGTCGCCGAAGGTGGCCTTGATGCCGTTCAGCTCAGCCACGTCACCCACCGGCGTCGAAGTGCCGTGCGTATTGACCAGATCGATATCCTCGGGTTTGAGGCCCGCATCGTTGATCGCATCGCTCATCGACTTGCGTGCACCGAGCCCTTCGGGATGCGGTGCGGTCAGATGGTAAGCGTCGGCGCTCATGCCGCCGCCGGCTACTTCGGCATAAATCTTGGCCCCGCGTGCCTTGGCGTGCTCATACTCTTCGAGGATCAGCGCACCGGCACCTTCACCGATCACGAACCCGTCGCGGTCCGCGTCGAACGGACGCGATGCGCGCGTCGGATCGTCATTGCGGGTCGAAAGGGCCTGCATGGAGTTGAATCCCCCTACTCCGGGAGGGTTGATAGCGGCTTCCGAGCCACCGGTCATAATGATGTCGGCACGTCCCAGGCGGATGTAGGTCATCGCATCGATCATCGCGTTGTTCGACGACGCGCATGCGGAAACCGTACAATAGTTCGGCCCCCGGAAACCGTATTTCATCGAAATCTGGCCGGCGCCCATATCCGCGATCATCTTGGGGATGAAGAAAGGGCTATATCGGGGGATTTCGCCTCCCTCGACATAGCTCTTTACCTCTTGGTAGAATGTCTCCAGTCCACCTATGCCTGAAGCCCAGATAACTCCGGCCATATCCTTATCGATCGTCTCGAGATCGAGTCCCGAGTCCTTGATGGCCTGTTCGGCTGCGATAAGGGCATACTGCGTATAGAGGTCGTACTTGCGGACCTCTTTACGGTCGAAAAAGTTATTGGGATCGTAGCCTTTGAGTTCGCAGGCAAATTTTGTCTTGAAGTTGGAAGGGTCGAAATGAGTAATGGGTCCTGCGCCGCTCACGCCCTGTGTAAGGTTCGTGAAATATTCCTCGATATTGTTTCCCAGCGGGTTAAGGGTTCCGATCCCGGTTACTACAACTCTTCGTTGTTTCATAAAGAAATTTCGTTCGTTAAACAAAAATTGCCTGTCCAGTTTAAGGCCTTTTAGTTTTTCTTGGCAGAAATGTAAGTAATGGCGTCGCCGACGGTGGTGATCTTCTCGGCATCTTCATCAGGAATCGAGATCTCGAACTCTTTCTCGAATTCCATGATCAACTCAACGGTGTCCAGAGAATCGGCACCCAGGTCGTTGGTGAAGCTGGCGGTAGGAACAACCTCTGCTGCGTCAACGCCCAGTTTGTCCACGATAATGTCCACTACTTTTGATGAAATGTCTGACATGATACTAATGATTTAGGTTTAACATTATTCCAAAATAACTTCGTAATTCAAAGCCAATTTTTTGCAAAAGTAACACTTTTTCCCTTACATTTGATATCCCGAACGTTTTTTTGCGTCTTTTCACCGGGATTTCACCCGTAAAAAACTAATTATGAAAAATATAGCCATATTCGCGTCGGGTTCGGGCTCCAATGCCGAAAACCTGATCCGTTACTTCTCAGCCCATCCTCAGGGCACTGTAAGGCTGGTGCTGTCGAACAAAGCGGAGGCCGGCGCGATCGAACGTGCCGCCCGATTGGGTGTGGAAAGCATGGTATTCGACCGCGATACTTTCTACAATAGCGAACAGGTGCTCGCCCGGCTGCGGCAGGAACGGATCGATTTTGTCGTGCTGGCCGGATTCCTGTGGCTCGTCCCGGACTACCTGATCGCCGCCTATCCCGACCGCATCGTCAATATCCATCCGGCGCTGCTGCCCAAATACGGCGGCAAAGGAATGTACGGCGACCGTGTGCACCAGGCGGTCGTGGAAGCCGGGGAAAAAGAATCGGGTATTACGATCCACCGTGTGAACAGCCAGTATGACAGCGGCGACATTATCGCACAGCACCGGGTGCCCCTCGCACCGGACGACACGCCGCAAGAGGTGGCTGCAAAAGTGCATGCGCTCGAATACGAATACTACCCGCAAGCCGTCGAAGCAGAGCTCGCCAAATTGTAGTGCGGTTTTTGCAAGGGAAAATCATCGGCGCATCACAGTCGCGGAAACGGGAAACGACGTATCGATCGCACGCACCGAAGGCGACAAAAGGAGCAAACGCACCGACGGATAAAAACAGCACGAACAGCCAACGCCCGGGTTTTTCCGTGGTCCCACTGATGCAGCTATTACGTCTATACTTATATATAATATAAACGATAGCATATAACAGACCGGCAGGGACGCTTCTCTCAAGCGGTCCCTCCCCTAAACCAGCATACCATGAGACTCCTGTTGATCAGCAATTCGACCAATGCCGGCGAGGCTTACCTCGATTATCCGAAAAAAGAGCTCGGCGATTTTTTCAAGGGCATCGACGAAGTGATGTTCGTCCCGTACGCCGCAGTGACTTTCACCTACGATGCCTACCTGGAAAAGGTACAGGCTCGCTTCTCGGAACTCGGCATCCGTGTCCGTTCGGTACACCGCGAAGCCAATCCTGCACTGGCCATCATGTCCGCAAAGGGGATTGTCGTAGGCGGAGGCAACACGTTCCGTCTCGCACAAATGATGCAACGCGAAGGGCTGGTCGAAGCGATCCGACTAAGAGTGACCGACGAAGGGATTCCTTATGCGGGTTGGAGCGCGGGCAGCAACATGGCCTGCCCGACCATCGGCACCACGAACGACATGCCGATCATCGAGCCCGCCACTTTCCATGCCGCCGGACTGATCCCGTTCCAGATCAACCCCCACTACCTCGACGCACACCCGCAGGGCCATGCGGGAGAAACGCGCGAGCAGCGTATCGAAGAGTACATTACCGTCAACACCAACGTATACGTAGCAGGACTGCGCGAAGGATGCATGCTGCGGCTCGAAGGCGACAGGCTGTCGCTGATCGGTCCCCGCCCGATGCGTATATTCCGCTGGGGAGAATTGCCCCGTGAAGTAAATCCCGGTGACGATCTCGGATTCCTGTTGCAACAATCGCTCGAAGGATGATCCGCACAACGGCCTATCAGGAGCGTCTCGACGCGCTCAGCACCGGAGCCGAGGGGGAACGCCTCGCGGCGGAATACCTGCTTAAAGAGGGATTCGACCTGCTCCACCGCAACTGGCGGAACGGTCGCTGTGAAATCGACCTTGTCGCCCGGCGCGACGGCGTCCTGCACATTATCGAAGTAAAAAGCCGGGCAGCTGACGGCCTGACTGCGCCGGAAGAGGCAATGACAGCCGCGAAATTCCGGTCGCTTTGCAAGGCGGCACGCGGTTACATCGCCACCTATGGGCTAGATATGGACGTGCAGTTCGACTTCATCGGCGTTGAATTCGACGCCGACGGCACTCACACGCTGCGCTACCTACCGGATGCGATGGCACCGCGGTGGTAAATTATGCGCGGGGGCTTTCGGGAAGCCTTTAACAACCCGGATCCCCCCCTTTTGGAAATTTGCTTTGCGAACGGGAAATTTATTTGAAAAATTTGCGCTGGAACAGCAGCATGTAGATAATTCCGACGGAAATATAGCTGTCGGCCAAGTTAAAGATCGGACTGAAAAAGAGGAACGGTTCACCGCCCACCCAAGGCAGCCAACTGGGGTACACACCGCTAAAGAGCGGAAAATAAAGCATGTCAACCACCTTGCCGTGCAGGAAACCGGCATATCCGCCTCCTTCGGGAAGAAAAGTCGCGACGCCGGTAAAGGTCGACTCCGAAAAGAGCAGCCCGTAAAACGCACTGTCGATCACATTACCCACCGCCCCGGCAAAAATCAGTGTAAAACCGACGAGCACGCCCGTGGGTGCTTTTTTGCGCAGCAGTACTGCGAGATAATACCCCAATGCAGCAATAGCTGCCAGGCGAAATACGCTCAGGATCAACTTACCGTAACTCCCTCCGAGCTGAAATCCGAACGCGGCCCCGGGATTTTCGATAAAGCGGATAAAAAACCAATTCGGGAAAACCGTAAAACTCTGGTCGAGGGCCATGTTCGTTTTGACCCATATTTTGACGACCTGATCTACGACCAACAACAACACGATCAGCAGCAGTACGATTCTTTTCCTGGACATAGGCTTAGGATTTCCGGCTACAAAGATTACCCGTTTTTTCGGAAACGGCAAATAAAAAAAGAGGCTGCCGCAGGGCGCCTCTCTCTTTTCCTCTTCCGGGCGGTTATTTTACCAGAGAACTCAGTTCTGCACCCGCTTTGAATTTTACCACCTTCTTCGGGGCGATCTTGATCGCAGCACCCGTGCGCGGGTTACGGCCCGTACGACCCGGTTTCTTAGCTACCGAGAAAGAACCGAAACCAACCAGGGCAATTTTATCCCCTGATTTAAGGGCTGTTCCAGTCACAGCGATAAAAGCGTCAAGCGCTTTCTTCGCCTCCACTTTGGTAATGGCGGCCTCTTTGGCGATGGCATCCACAAGTTGAGATTTGTTCATAATGCAATAAAGTTTAAGGTAATTGGCTTTTAGGTCAGTCGGTCTTATACAAATATAAAATTATTATTTTGAAAAAAACAAAAAAACCGGCAAAAAACGTAAAATACTGCGCCTGAGCACGAGGTGTTTAGAATCAAAATATTAACCGTTTCGAACGCATCATTTGGAAAAAAAGATTTTCCGTTCTACTTTTGTCCCCGGAGAGATGGCAGAGTGGTCGATTGCGGCGGTCTTGAAAACCGTTGAGCTGAAAGGCTCCTGGGGTTCGAATCCCTATCTCTCCGCAGCGTAATGCGTAAAGAATCACAAACACCCGCACAATCAAAGATTGTGCGGGTGTTTCCTTGTATCGCTCCAATAACCGCCGATATACCGGGAACTCCGACCCGACGGACGGGATTCGGGTGGTGGCGGTTCGCCAGTTCCCAAAACGGCCTCCTCTCCGTCAACCGCATGCAGGAAGCCATAATTTTTTTGCAACCGTACATCCCGTTCCTCGAAGGCGATACCGATCCACAGATTTTGTAAAAATCAGGGTTCCCGCCATATTCGGAATTATCGCGCAGGACCGTTTCCGCCGATATTTTACAGCCCTTTTCAAGCAGCCTAAGTGTCGGTCAGATAATAAGCGAAAGCCAGAAAACATAAAATGAAAAGATAAGATTATGGGGTAACAGGCCGCCAAGGCAGCGTAAACCAGAACGTTGAACCTTTTCCCTCTTCGGAAGCCACGCCGATCCGCCCACCCAGTTTCGAAACGATCGTTTCGCAAATGGAGAGCCCCAGCCCAGTGCCCTGGGCAAACGTGTTGAGTTTGACGAAACGTCCGAAGACTTCCTGCTGTTTTCCGGCCGGAATCCCGCAACCGGTATCCGAAACATAGAAATATAACTCGCCGTCGTTCCGATTCCGGTAACCGAAACGGATGCTTCCTTCGGACGTGAACTTTATCGCATTGGTCATGAAGTTGGTTACCACCTGCATCAGCCGGTTGGGATCGGTGTGAATAAGGTAATCGCCGCCGGGATCTTCGAACGCCACCTCCACCGGATGATCCTCCGGAATCCGCAGTTTCATGCTTTGCTCGATCCGGAAGAACATCTCTTTCAAATCCACATCCGATTCGGTAAACTCGAGCGTTCCGGCCTCGATCTTCGACAGATCCAGAATGTCATTGATCAACTGAAGCAACAGCTCGTTGTTATTTTCGATGATCGTAATATACTGCCGTCTCTCTTCATCGCCTTCCGTATCGGCCAACACGCTCGAAAATCCGACAATGGCATTCAGCGGCGTACGGATTTCATGGCTCATGTTGGCCAGAAACGCCGATTTCAGCCGGTTTGATTCTTCGGCTTTCTCTTTGGCCTCGCGCAAGTCCTGTTCGAGCCGTTTTTGTATGTCGATCTGCAGCGATGCGCCGACCAGTTGTATCGGTTTGCCGGAAGCATCCCTCTTTCTGACGATGGCGAAACTCTTCGCCCACTGGTAATCTCCCTGTACGTAGATGACCCGGTACTCCTCCTGTAAGATATCGATCCGCCCCGCCAACAGGTCGGCATATGCGGCACGGATACGCTCCCGGTCGTCGGGATAGATCATGGAGTAATACTGCTCTTCCGTAACGATAAACCGTGATCCGGAACCCGACCCTAATCCCGGCGTATAGGAGAGATCGCAGTCGATCAGCCCTTCGGGGATTTCCCAAATCCAGGGGGTCAGTCCGGTCGCCTGCAACACCAGTTTATATTTTTCATTCAGCTCGTCCTGCTCCGCCCGGTGCCGGTCCATCTGAACAAGGGCCAGATGCTCTTCGGTGCGATCGATACAGAAAACGTCCCAAATGCTCTCCTCGCTGCTGCCGAAAACCAATTTGTCGTAATAGTGCTGCCCGTTTTCACCGTCGATGACGAATGAATGAACCGTCTGGTCCGTACCGGCCAAACAGGAGAGTTTGTCGTAGCGGGACAACATCTCGCTCAGCCGCTTTCCGATGATTTGCTGCTGCTTACACCCGAACACCCGTTCGAATGCGGGATTCACATCGAGGAACAGAAAGTCTGAGGCAGGTCCGGAGGGTCCGTCGACAATCTGTTTGCGCAGGTAAATCACCGGCATGTTGTTTACCAGCATTCTGTATTGGGAAAGCAATCGGACTTCACGGTTCTGCTGCCGTTGCCGCTGTACGAACCAGCGCATTCTCATCACGATAGCGGCAACCAGCAACAAAAGTAAGGCCCCGAAAATAACCAGATGAAACTTGTACTTCTGGAAAAAACCCGGAGGAGCCTGGCTGTATACGGCATCCTTTGGGAAAAGGGCCGGATCGACTCCCTGGTGCACGAGATGGTGATAATCGAGATACGCACCGGGAACACCGCCGTCTTTCCAGGGAATATCTCGGGCCGGCTTGCCGCCGAGAATCTCCCGAATGGTGGCGCTGGCCACACGGCTGAACGAGATGGCGGGGATATAATATCCCCCTGCGAAACTTCCCTCTTCGTGGTCCCGGTCGGTCAGGGTGAAAATCGGGGTATGCGCCAGTCCGAAAATCACCCGCTGTACATGATCGTCGAGGTATTCATGCCTGTTCTGGGTGACGAACCAAGAGTAGTAGATAATCCCGATTTTGTCATCGAACCCCGAAAGCGTGTCGAGCAGTTGTCCGGTGGTCAGTTCAGGAGAACTGAGCGATTGAAACGCCAGATCCGGGAAGTGTTGGTTGACTGCCTGATGAACCTCGTCCCGTACGCGAAGGCTAATGTAACGGTGATCCGAGATCATCGCGACCGTATTCATTTGCGGCTGCAACTGGCGCATGAGCTCTATGGTCTCCGGAATAAAGGAAGGTTGTTTGAGAATGGTGAGGTTGTACCCTTTGGTCATCTCCGATGCGGGCACCATCGTATTGCTATCCAGGTTCCCGCTGAGCAGGTCCTCGATCGACTCGGGCATCGAGTCCCGCGAATAGCAGATTAGCGTCGGGACCTCTTTCCACTCCTCGTCAAAAAGCGGGCGGCAAACGAGCCAGCCGGGATCTCCGATGTAAATGACCGCCCGGGGCGGCATGGGATATTTCTCCAACAGCATTTCCCGCCTGAGCCGGGCATCCTCGGCCGTTTTCATCATCGGGACGAGCAGCTCCCCGGTATCGACGCGTACCCCCAGCTGCTGCACATCTTCCACCAACGATTTATAAAGCACATCGGACCATGCTTCGCCGAACGAAGCGGAGTTCAGCAACAAAACATAATTGTTGTCAGCGGACTGCTGGCCGTAAACCGATGGAAACAATCCGAAGAGGAATAATAAGATATACAGCCGCTTTCTCATAATTGCAGGCCGGGACAACCCGACGAAGGGAACCGGTGTCGAATTCCGAATCCCGAAAGGTTAAAAGTAAATAAAATTACGACACGGACAATACAGTGGGAAACGAATCTCCATCCAAAACCCTCGGATTTCCCGGTCTAGTTCTGCAAACCAACCCGGCAAAGCATCTTCAACGACCCGACAGGCACCAACGAGTACAATACTTTTAGCCGTTTCCTTTTTCCTGCACCTTTCATAGCTCACACGTTTTGCTATATTAACGGAATCCGACACGATACTTATATGTCTTTTTAAAACACGCGCCGGACACCCTTGTCCGTTTCCGGACACCCCTCATGTTAATCAATCGTCAGATTATCAGTCTCCAGACGAAATGGCATCCGGGTTGATAACAGGCCGTTGAATTCAATCGCCATCGTATGGACCGGGAAATATCAGTTCAAGAACTCCAAAAAAGAAAGAAAAACAGGATCATCCGCATCGCAACGGCACTTGCGGTTCTCATGCTGTTGTTTTTGCTGCTGCCCCGCTGGCTCGAAGGGAAGATACCGATCGAGAACATGCCGATCGGAACGGTAGACAAAGGACCGATCGAAATTTCCATTGCCGCGACCGGAAAACTGGTGCCGCTTTCCGAAGAGATCATCGTATCGCCGGTCGGCAGCCGGATCTTGGAAGTATACAAAAATCCGGGCGATACGGTACACGAAGGAGAACCGCTGCTAAAATTGGATTTAGCTTCGGTAGAAACGGAATACCGCCAAAAAATAGACGAGAAGGAGATGATGAAGAGCAAAGAGATCCAGGCCGTTATCACGTTGGAAAACGCTTTGGCTGCATTGCGCATGGATCAGCAGGTCAAAGAGATGCAGATGAAGCAACTGTGGTCCGACCTGCAGGGTGAAAAGTATCTGGACAGCATCGGGGCCAGCACGCCGGACAAGGTCCGCCGCGCAGAACTGAACTACGCCGAAGCGAAACTGAACCTGGAACAACTGGAGCAAAAGATCATCAACGAACAGAAAAACATGACGGCCGGCATCCGGGCGCAACAACTGGAACTTAGCATGTTCGACAAAACACTCGAAGAGAAGGCACGCCAACTGAAGAATGCGCAAATCCTGGCGCCCCAAACAGCCACGCTGACATTCATCCAGAACCAGATCGGCATGCAGGTTTCGGCCGGCGACCAGTTGGCGATCGTCTCAGACCTGAGCCGCTACAAAGTGGAGTGCGAGATTGCCGACGGACACCGGGACAAACTCTCCCCGGGGAACCGGGCGGTCATCATCGCAGGAAAGGCCAACCTGCCCGGAACCATCTATTCGATCACCCCCTCCATTACCGACGGAGTAATCACATTCATCGTCGTCCCGGAAGACTCTTCCAATCCGAACCTGCACAGCGGCCTGAAAACCGACGTATATGTCCTCTACGGCAGCAGAACGGAGGTCATGCGCATCCCGGTGTTCACACAGCTGAAATATTACGGCCCGGGCACTTACGAAATTTGGGTGGTCGACGGGAGCAGGGCCGTCAAAAGAAAAGTCAAACTGGGAGAAAGCGGCTTCGACTACATAGAGGTAGCCGACGGGCTCTCCCCCGGAGAAAAGATCATCATGTCCGATATGGAGCGCTATAAAAACAAAACCGAATTAAGAACCAAATAAACGAAAGCCATGGAACTGATCAGTATGCAAGGAGTTACGAAAATCTACCGCACCAAGGAGATCGAGACCGTCGCCCTGGAAGGGGTCAACCTGGATGTCCACGAAGGAGAATTCCTCTCGGTGATGGGCCCGTCGGGTTGCGGCAAAAGCACGATGCTGAACATTATGGGATTGCTCGATGTCCCGACCGAAGGGAAAGTGATTATCTCCGAACAGCAGACCCAACAGATGAATGACGGCGCGATGGCCGAATTCCGCAACCGGATGCTGGGATTCGTCTTCCAGAGTTTTCACCTGGTCCATTCGCTCAATGTGCTCGACAACGTGGAATTACCGCTGCTGTACCGGAAATGCTCGGAAAAAGAGCGACGCGAACTGGCAACGTCCGTACTCGAAAGAGTCGGCCTCTCCCACCGGATAAAACACTATCCGTCGCAGCTCTCCGGCGGACAATGCCAGCGCGTAGCCATCGCACGGGCTTTGGTGGGCGCACCCAGGATTCTGCTCGCCGACGAGCCGACCGGTAACCTCGATAGTAAAATGGGCGGCGAAATCATGGATCTTCTCAGCAGCCTCAACCGGGAGGGCACCACGATCGTCATGGTGACGCACGACGAACATCTCGCGAAACAAACCGGCCGGATCGTCCGCTTTTTCGACGGCCGCAGGGTACAGTAACCTTTAAAAATCACGGTTATGTATAAAATATACCTCAAACAGGCGTGGCAGATGCTCATGCAAAACCGGTTCATCAGCATCATTGCGATTCTGGGTACCGCACTGGCAATCATGATGATCCTGGTGATCGTCATGGCCGATACGGTCCAGAACGCCGACGCCGCGCCGGAAAGCAACCGCAGCCGGACTCTATACATTGAATTTTTTGCTAAACGGGACACCACACGCGGAGCTTTACATATGGGTACCCTCCCTTACAGCTTGGTTAAAGAGTGCCTCCTCAACCTGAAAACCCCAGAATTGGTCACGTTTGTAAACGAAGCCCGCTACGATTCCCGAGATTATTGCATTATCAACAGACAGGGAGCCGACAATTCATTCGATGCGATGACCCGCATGACCAATGACGCTTATTGGAAGCTGATGAATTTTTCATTTGTGTCGGGACGTCCTTTCAGCAAGGAGGAATACGACGCGGGCCAACAGGTAGCCGTCATATCCCAAAGTTTGGCGGCAAAACTCTTTCCGGGGGAGGATGCGACAGGAAAAACGGTCGACCTTAAATTCGTTCCGTTCCGGATCGTGGGTGTAGTAAAAGACGTTTCACCCGTATTCAAAGAAGCTGCGGGAGATGTCTGGGTACCGATCACCGCACAGGAGGATTACACCGAAAAGCAGCTGATCGCAATGCTCCGGCTACGGGACAAAGAAGATTATCCGGCCCTGCTCCGGGAGATCGACGAAGCGGAACGCAGGTTCAACCTGGCGAACAAGCCCTGGACGCTCTCCCTGAACGCACCGTACTCGCACCGTACCCACACGATGGATGTAGACAGATATGTCTCTGAAAAAGAACGACAGCAAGCCATCCGAACAAAATACCGCAAATCGGCAATAATTCTGCTGGTCCTGCTGCTCGTACCGGCCGTCAACCTGACCGGATTCAGCCTCTCCCGCATGCGGAAAAGAATGTCCGAAATCGGCATTCGCAAAGCATTCGGAGCCAAACGGCACGTCATCCTGTTCCAGGTACTGTATGAAAATATGCTCACCTCGCTGATCGGCGGCCTATTGGGCCTGATTCTCTCTTACCCGATGGTACTCTGGCTGCGCCATTGGCTGCTGGGCATCCCGCCGGGCGGTGAAGTTCCCGCCGGGACCATGCTGCCGTTACCGGTATTCCTGATGACTTTCTTGGTCTGCATCCTGCTTAACCTGCTCTCGGCCGGCATTCCCGCTTACCGGGCCGCGAAAATGTCCATTGTCGATTCACTCTACCAAAACGACCAAAGATCATGATACGCCACATACTGAAAATCATCTGGAACGAACGCAGGTCGAACCTCTGGATCCTGCTCGAATATACGCTGGTCTTCTCCGTGCTTTGGTTCTGCTGCGACTACTGTTCGGCGATCCTGCGCACTTACAAAAGCGATCCGGGCATCGATATCCGCGATACATACCGGATCGAAATGGGATACAGAATCATTAAAAACACAGACGAACCCGAACCGGAATACGATCGTTTCGCCCTGACCATGACGTTTCTGCAACGGGTCAAACTCCATCCCGATGTGGCTTATGTCGCTTTGGGACGCTATGCCATCCCGTACAGCGGCAGTGTCGCCACATCCGGCTGGATGCTCAACGACGAAAAAGGGACTCTGTCCGATTCTGCGGAAGTCGGTTTCCGGGAAAGATTGGTTACTCCCGATTTTTTCCGGGTATTCAATATTCCGCTCCGTTCCGGACGCACGTTCCGGTGGCCCGATGACGGTGAAAACAAGAATGTCATTATCTCGACAATCGGTCCGGGAGTTTGCGGCATTGGGGAAGAAAGATTTCCGATCGACAAAATACGCACACTGTCCCAATGTCTCCTCGGCGAGGACGAGAATGTGATCACAGCAATCGGAACCACAGAACAAATTCACGACATCTACTGGGGAAAACCGATGAGCACGATTTACTATCCGTTGCCACGCGAACAAACGAGCCTGTATCGCAACGAAATCGCACTGCGCGTAAAACCGGGCACGGACAAAGATTTCCCGCAGCGGTTCCGCAAGGAGATGTCCGAACAGCTCAAACTCGGCCCTTACTTTCTCGCTTCGGTGAAGCCGATCAGCGACTACAAAGCCAAACAGGCCGAAGAGGTGAACGGAGAGCTCAACGGCGTCTACTCCGTAACGATCTTCCTGGTGATTAACATCATGCTGGGCATCCTGGGCACTTTCTATTTCCGGACCCAGTCCCGCCGCAGCGAGATCGGGCTGCGTATCGCACTGGGTTCCTCGAAACGGAAAATCCGCAGTCTGATTTTTACCGAGACCCTGTTGCTGCTTTTCCTGGCGAGCATCGTCGCCACCATCCTTTGCATGGCCCTGCGATTCGCAAACCTGATTCAAAGTCTGGGAATCCCTGCCATTGCCGACCGGGCAGCGTGGGGAATCGGAGTGGAACAGGACGTCATCAATTTCGCCGTAACCTTCGTTTTCGTCGCGGCGATTTCGATCGTCGCGGTATGGTATCCGGCCCGCCAGGCCGTAAAGGTGCAACCGGCGGAAGCATTACACGAAGAATAAAAGATGAAAAGATGGTATTACATAAGTCTGTTTCTGTTTTTTGCCGCAGTCCGGCTCGAAGCGCAGGATACGATCCGCATTACGCTCACGGAAGCCGTCGAACTGGGAATTTCGAGGTCGGTCGACGTGATGGTGGCGAAAAACGAGTATATTTCAGCCTACTGGGATTACCGCACCTACAAGACGGAACTATTGCCGGAAGTGACGTTCAAAGGTACGGCCCCCTACTATTCGAACTCTTCGTCCATGTACCAGAAAGAGGACGGCAGCTACGACTACGTGAACAACAACTATTACAAAATAGACGCAGGGCTATCGATCACCCAAAACATCCCGTGGACGGGAGGAACCCTTTCGGTCGAGAGCAATCTGGACCGCCTGCGCCAAGGCGGCGAGGATCCCTTTACCCGTTACCGTTCGCTTCCGGTGTCGATCACGCTCGAGCAGCCGATTTTCGGGTTCAACCGGATCAAATGGCTGCAAAAAATCGAACCGGTAAAATATAAGGAGGCCCGGCAAAAACTGGTAAGCGACCGGGAGGATGTCGCTTCGACGGCGATCCTGCACTACTTCAACCTGCTGGTCGGCCAGATCAACCTGGAAATAGCCCGGCAAAACTATGCGAATGCGGACAAATTGTATAAGATCGCCCAGGCCCGGTTCAAAATCGGGCAGATGTCGCGGGTCGACCTGCTGCAAATGCAGAATTCGCGGCTGACTGCCGAATCTTCATTGACCGACGCACAAATGTCTTTGGATTCCAGAATGTTTCAGCTTCGTTCGTTCCTGGGATTCGGGGAAAATACGGTTCTGGTTCCGACGATCCCCGATTTTATTTCCGACGAGGTGCCTTTGCTCAATTACCAGCAGGTGCTGGATTTGGCGCTCGAAAACAATTCGTTCACCCAAAACATCCAGCGGCGGATGCTGGAGGCTTCTGAAAACGTCAGCCAGGCCAAAGCCGACCGCTGGGACATCAAATTGTTCGCATCGGTCGGATGGGCAGGATACGGCAATAAGTTCGCGAAAGCATTCGATAACCACAACTGGGGCCCCAACCAAATCGTCAGCCTGGGGCTCAGTGTCCCGATACTGGACTGGGGCAAACGCAAGGGGAAAGTGCGGGTCGCGGAGTCGAACCAGCAAGTGGTCAACTCCCAGATCGAAAAAGAAAAACTCGACTTCATGCAAAATATTTTCCTGTGCGTGCAGAATTTCAACCACCAACCCAAGCAGCTGCAACTGGCCAAAGAGGTGGATTCGATCGCGCGGTCGCGTTACAACACGACGGTCGAAGCATTCATACAGGGTAAAATGGACATCCTGAACCTGAACGACTCGCAAACTTCGAAAGACAGCGCCCGCCGCAATTACATCGAGCAGATGTACATGCTGTGGTCCTACTATTATCAAATCCGCGGACTGACCCTCTTCGACTTTATCGCGAACCGACCGCTGGAGGCACAGTATCCGATTTGACCGACCCGTTTTTTTTAAGCCGGAGATTGTTTATTTTTACAATACTTATCTTGCCGCATGGATTCGAAAACTATACTGATATGCGATGACGATCCGACCGTCCGCTCGTCGTTATCGCTGGTGCTGAAGCGGGCCGGCTACGGGATTGCGACGGCGGAAACGCCGGAACAAGCCGTGGCGCAAATCCGCACTACAATCCCCGGACTGATCCTGATGGATATGAACTATACGCGTTCGACCACCGGCGAAGAGGGACTGGAGCTGCTGGCGAAAGTCAAGGTGCTGGCGCCGGAAGTCCCGGTAATCCTGATCACCGCATGGGGTTCGATCCATCTGGCCGTACAGGGAATCCGGGCCGGAGCGTTCGATTTCATCACCAAGCCGTGGAACAATCTCGCACTGTTGGAATCGATCCGTACCGCGATCCAGGTACAGGAGAGCAGCACGGCAGCGGATGCCGCTCCGAAAAGTCCGTTCCGGCGGGACAAGATCATCGGCAAGTCCCCGCTCTTGGAGCGGGTCCTGCAAACGGTATCGCGCATCGCCTCCACCCATGCTCCCGTGCTGATTACCGGCGAAAGCGGCACCGGCAAGGAGCTGATCGCCGAAGCCATCCATGAAAACAGCGAACGGAAAGACCGACCGTTCATCAAGGTCAATCTGGGCGGCATTTCGCTGTCGCTGTTCGAAAGCGAGATGTTCGGACACAAAAAAGGCGCCTTCACCGATGCGCATTACGACCGTAAGGGCCGTTTCGAACTGGCCGACGGCGGAAGTATCTTCCTGGACGAGATCGGCGACCTGGACATGGTCAGCCAGGTGAAACTGCTGCGCGTACTGCAGGACCACACGTTCGAATCGTTGGGCGACAGCCGTCCGAAGCAGGTCGATACGCGGATTATCTGTGCGACCAACCGCAACCTGCCGCAGATGGTACAGCAGGGAGAGTTCCGGGAAGACCTCTTTTACAGGATCAACCTCATCACGGTGCAAATGCCGGCACTGCGCGAGCGAAGGGAAGACATTCCGCTGCTGGTGGAGTATTTTGCCAGGCAGCAAGCCCGGCAGAACGGTCTGGAACCGGTCGAAATCTCGGCTGAAGCGATGGAGTACCTCAGCCGGCTGCCCTATCCCGGCAACGTCAGGGAATTGAAGAACTTCGTCGAAAGGACCATCCTCGTCTCCCAACAACCGCACTTGACGGAGGTCGACTTCAAAAATCAGTACGTCGAAATTGCAGCCAAAACAGGGGTCCACGACACTTCGGTGCATTCGCTCGAAGAGATCGAGAAACAAATGATCCTGCGGGCACTGGAGCTCTACGGCGGCAACCTCTCGAAAGTGGCGACGGCCCTCGGGCTGAGCCGTCAGGCGGTCTACCGCCGTTTGGAAAAATACGCGATACGCCCACCCGAATAGGTTCGATCATGAAACTGAAAGGATATTTCTGGATATTAGCAGTCTCGGGAACCGGTGCGGCGGCCGCACTGGGGGTGCTTGCGCTGCCCGAAAAGCCGCTGCTGTTCTGGAGTGCAGAAGCCGGAGCCCTGATTATACTGCTGCTGTTCATCGGGCTGTACCGAAAACTCGTACGGCCTTATCAACTGCTTTTCAGCGGAATCGACCTGCTCAGGCAGCAGGATTTTGCGAGCCGCCTGCGCCCGATCCGCAACCGCGAAGCGAACCAGCTGATCGAAGTATTCAACCGGATGATCACACAACTCAAGCAGGAGCGTTCCGAAGTGCGCGAAAAGAACCATTTTCTCGACCTGTTGATCCAAGCCTCGCCGCAAGGTGTAATCATCCTCGATTTCGACGAACGGATTTCAGAGATCAATCCTGCGGGATTGAAATTATTGAAAATCGAGGATTTTTCACAGGTCAAAGGGCTTTCGCTGGCGGAAGCGCCCTGCGAATTGACCCGCGAGCTGGCCGGGTTGGAACTCTACGACGAGACGGTGATCCGGACAGCGGACCGCCGCGTCTACCGCTGCATCAAATCCTCGTTTATGGACCGCGGTTTCGTGCACCCTTTCCTGCTGGTCGAAGAGCTGACCCGGGAGGTAATGAAACTCGAGAAAGAGTCGTACGAACGGATCATCCGGATGATCGCCCACGAGGTCAACAACTCGGTAGGGGCGATCGGTTCTACGCTCTGCGCGGTATCGGATGCACTCCGGCAGGAAAAACGCCCCGAATGGGAAGAATTCCGTCCGGCCGTCGCGGCTTCCTACGACCGCTGCAATCACATGTCCCAGTTCATCAACAAACTGGCGGACATGGTCCGGATTCCGGAACCTATGCTGTCGGACGTCCGCCTCAACGAACTGCTCCGGTCAGTCGAAGCGATTGCCCGGATCGAATGCCAGAACCGCAACATCCGGCTCACCCTGGAGGCCGCCCCGCCGGAAACCGTGATCCGGGTGGACGGCATTCAGTTCGAACAGGTTTTGCTCAATATCATAAAGAATTCGTATGAAGCGATCGGCAACGGCGGCGAGATCAGGATCAGGATCTCTTCAGAACCGGTAGAGATCATCGTCGAAGACAACGGGCCCGGCATTCCGGAAGAGACCGGGCGCAAACTGTTCAGTCCGTTTTTCACGACGAAACCCGGCGGCCAGGGCATCGGGCTGATGTTTGTCCGCGAGGTGCTGAATAACCACGGCCTCACATTCCGGCTCGCTTCGGAACAGGGCTGGACCTCGTTCGTCATTTCATTCGCAGAGCCGGACCATCGCGACACCCGGCAGGTGGCCCGCAAAAAATTACCGGAAACTTCCATCGCCACCCCGAAACTATCCGACTGACCGTTTCGAAATCCGGCCAACCGCTTCGAAAGACACCGCAATCCCTGCATCAGCGTTTTGCTTGAGTTCCCCGGCCGGGTAAGCCGTCCGAACCTACAAACACTTTCACATATCCTTCACTTTCAAAAGAAGCACCCGCATATTGAATGCGGGCGTTTCGTGAATATCAGAGCACTGTATAATGGAAATACGCCGGTCAAACCCAAAGTACAAAACCCGGAAAGGCAACTATGTAACCGGTGACCGAAATGAACGGTGTTTATTCGAAAAACGGATCCGGATACCGGACCGTCCCGCTTATACTGCACAATGCTCCTTCGGTCAGTTCAATCGCCATGCAGCATTCGTCCGGGACATCAAAAGGTAGTTTAATCCCGAACTCCTTCAGCGGCCGGTAACCGAATTTCGGGTAAAAGGCCGGATGTCCCAACAGGATGACGGAACCGAAACCCATCTCCCGGGCCTTTTCATGGGCCGCACGAATCAACCGGCCGCCTATCCCGTTGCCCTGGTAAGCCGGCAGCACGGCAACGGGGGCCAGCGCCAGCGATCCGGCCTCTTCAGCGCAATCCGAAACGATTTTCAACTTTGTCAACAAGATGTGCCCCGCAAGGGTGCCCCCGGTTTCCGCGACCAAAGAGAGTTCGGGGACGAACGCGTCCGAATTCCGCAGCCTCTCCACCAAGAATTGCTCCCGATGGTCGCTATGTTCTTCACCCTCGAACGCCTGCCGGATCAGCCCGAATACCGCTTCGAAGTCTTGTGGCTCTTCCTGCCTGATAATGATACTCACAATCAATGATCGCCTAAAATTAAATCCCGCTGCCGGGCCGCTCCCGCACGCATCTCCCGAACAGCGGCACTCCCTGCCTTAACGCTCCCGGCGAATCTCCGGGGCAGCGAGCAAACCGGACGGAATGATGTGATACGCGTCGCGCCACAGGGCCGCACGACCTTTCAGACGCGCGTCATACCAATCGCGTTCACCCACAGGTTCGCCCGTCATGGTATTCGAAACATCCTCCCCGGCCCGGAACGTGACGGGACGCACTTCGGTAAATTCACCCCCTTTGTGATGGTGCGGCCCCAACAGATTACGCAATGTGTTGGTCAGCGTCAGGCATATCTTGTTGCTGCCGGGCCGCAACCACGGGGTCACATCGGCCTCCCACGGCGAGGCGAACAGCGGGGACAAATCGGTACCGTTGACATTGATCCCGATCACCGTCGCCTCGCATGCCGGGAAAGTCAGGAAGTACCTTGCAGCACTGTCGGTTCGTTCCAGATCGAACTCTTTCTCCAACGTCATGCTCCCGGCAAAGAAAGGATACCCCTGGAGGGTCATATCCCCTTCGACCTGTGCGGGTTCATCCGTAAGCACGAAACCGGTAAGGCGGTTCACCGGAGCGGTCCGTTGCAGGTAGGGACTGCGGTTGCGCCATGAATCGGCCAGCGGGGGAGCAACCTCTTTTCCCCGGACTGCAAAATCGCCGGTCAGATAGACGCTCTCTATTTCGGTACCGTACCGTTCATCGGCATCGTAGCTGCTGGGCACAGCGCTCCGGAAATCAAGGGCCAGCACAATCTCGTTATCTCCTTTTTTAAGCAGCGGCGTGATCTCTGCCGTCCGGAAAGCCCGATCCAGGTAAAATCCCGCCGGTTCACCGTCCGAAACATCTCCCGGTGTTTTCTTCGAGGTTGTTCCTGTGTTTTTCCCGGGAGTTTCCTCACCCTGACTGAAACGAAGCTCCCGACCGTTGACCCGGATGGAAGCGTACATTTCGGGCTGCTCCAGCACCAGCGAACAGTTCCGGGGCAATGCCTCGGCGCGGAACAGGTACCGGACCAGCAACGGGCCGTTATAGGGCTGGCTTTGCGCCGCCCGGTCGGAAAAGGCGAGCACCGGTTCCGAAACGCTCCAGGTACGGCCGTCGTCCTTAGAAAACTGTGCATAGTCGAGTGTCAGGGCATTGGGGCTGAGCCGGTTCTGCCGCCACGGACCGCCGAGCGTCGCGACCGTACGCCGCTCGCCCGGCAAACGGTAATCGGCCGCACAACGGGCCGTCTCGGCCGAGCGGCCGGTAGAGACAATCCAGGTCTGGGCCGGTGCAAACCGCAGCCGGAAAGTACCCGTCGAATCGGCCATAAGCCGCAGGCATTCGCCATTGACCGGATTCCAAAGCACCGCGCGGGTATCCGGTTCTTCGAAATGCAGGGCGGCGGTTACCTCGTTTTTCCGCGAGAAATTCGAAAGCTGCAGGGTCATTCCGTTCCGTACCCGGCGCAAATGGGTCCAGACCGAATCGCAACCCGTCCCTTCGAGCCGGAACGGCGGGGGCAACTTTTCCGCGAGCAAATCCCCCAATCCCTCCACCGGCACACGAACCGAGTTGGACGCGAGACGAACGAGCTGTTCGGGAGCAGGTTCGCCGTCGACGAAACGGGGATAATCGCCGCAAACGACGACCGTTCCTCCGGCTTCCGCAAATTCGACCAACTTATCGAGCGTGCTGCGGCGGATCGTCGTCAGTTCCGGAAGCACCACCCCGCGGTAGGCCATCTCCCCGATCACGAAGCGATCCGCATCGGTACGACCCGTCTCGGAGATAATCTGTTCGTCGCCGAAATCGAAATTCCGGTGCGAACGCATCAACCCGGCCAATACCGGCTCCTGCACGCCGGTGGGTGTAATCAGGCTGGTCTGGGTCTCCAGGTAGGCCGACTCCTGCGGATGGATCACGCATATATCGGGCTCGTTCACTCCGGCCGTCGCGAAATAACAGAGCCGGGCGGAAAAGTCCTCGAATAAGCCGTTGTACGGCCAGTAAGGCTGCTGATGGCTGATCGCGGGCGGATAATCGCGCTTGCGTTCCCCTTTGAGGCTGTACTGATAGAGGTGCGGACACATAAAGTTGATCCCCATAATGGTATTCCACGAGGTGATCCACATGCGGTCTTCGAACGAGAGGTTATGGCCTCCGATACCGAATAATTCGCACAACCGGCGCTGCCGTCCGTATTGGTTGGCCACCGAAGTCACTCCTTTGGCACTGTAAATCGTATTGAGCCTGAGCGCCAGCGCATCGAGCCCCGGCTGTTGCATATGGCGCAACTGCTGCATCAGGTTTCCGGTATTGGCCATCGTCAGGCCGGGAGTGTCCTCCCCGTTGTAGTGTCCGGTCCATATCCAGCCGCTTCCGGCGCAGTAGTCGCCGATCGGCTTGCTGAAAGCCTGCTCGAGGGCATAGGCTACCGTCCGGTAATAGTCGAGCCTGATCCTGCGCCACTCCCCTACCGTATCGAACAGCGCCGGAATAACCGGCTGAAGCTCATAGCCGCACCGCGCCCGGAAAAGCGAATCCAGCACGGGGGAATAACTCACGGCTCCCTGATGGGCCATTTCGGGACGGACGATCACATTGGGCTCGTCGGTAAACATGCCCCGAACGCGGGGGTGTCCCCCGAACCGCTCTACATAAGGAGTATAGCTGCTCTCGATGAAAGCCCGTACGGTCCCCGGATTCATCAGGTCGACCCAGCAGGTGCCGTTATAACGCGGCTGCCCCATCGGGTTGACCCGGCAAACATAGAGGTAATGATCGTCACGGAGCAGAACCGAATCCGGCGCCTCAACGGGCGTTCCGAGCGGCAACCGGATCAGGCAGCGGGCCCGGAAATCGGGGTTCTGCCGCGGAACGATGCCGCCGGCAAAGCCGCTGGGCCATTTGTCCTCGTCGTAATACCAGACGTCCATATCCAAAGCCTGCAATGCCTGCGTGCCGATTTGCATCATCCGGAACCACTCCTCGCCGAGATAAGGGGTCAGCAGGCCGATCCGGCTGTGCAGAAACGCACCGCCGTAACCCGCCTGTTTCATCAGAGAGATCTGGCGAACCAGCTCGGCACTGTCGAGACGGTCGTTGAGCGAATAGAACGGCACAGCCCGGAACGTGTTATCGGGCTGCTCGAACAACTGCTGTTCGAAAGAGGCATAAACAGGATCGGACTGTGCTTTAGGCGTATTGCAGGAGCTGTAAGTCGTAGCGGCGGCTATCGCGCAGAACAGGGCTACGAAACGGAAAAAACGTCTGCTTGTCATGGTTATGTAGTTAACGGCAATTTTTCATTTTTGGCCGGGTGTATCCGGTGCGGAACCGGTGAAATGTCCCGTAAAAACGGATTTATCCAAATGTAAGGAAAAAATGAGCCCGGCATACCCCCGGCATGCAAAAACCGTCCGCGTTTCACAACGGTTTTTCATAAGCCCGGCGGCTTCCGTCCGCATAGAAAATCTCACCGCAGTAGGTAAAACCGAGCGCGCTGAGAAGCGACCGCATGTAGCGGTTATCGAAATTGGTATCGACCCGGAAACTGTGCAGCCCCGCATTACGGGCGAATGTTTCGACTTCCCGCATAAACCGGGTGGCAAGTCCGCAACGCCTCATCTCCTGCGCCACCGCAAGACGGTGCACCACCACATAAGGCGGCTGACACAACCATTCCCCTTCAATCGAGCCGTAAGCCGGTTCGCCGCCGAACAGCACGGCGCCATAGGCGACCGGAACGTTTCCCGCAGCCAATACATACCCGCAACCGTCCGCAATATCCCGCCGGATATCGTCCAAAGCGGGATACCCGTCCTGCCACTGGCGGCTGCCCCACAGGCGCATTTGCTCCTTGGCCTGCAGGATAATCCGCCAAACAGGGTCGATATCCGTTACCGCCGCTTTGCGGAAAAAAACCTGTGCGCTCCGATCCATTTCTTCCGATGATTATCCGGCCGGCTTCCATCCGCCACACAAAATTCCATCGATCACCTGAAATCTCGAGCCTGCCTGCCGGAAAGTATACCGGCACCAAAAATAGTCATTTCCCGCCCTTTCCACGAAAAATATTGTTTTGTCTGCATGTTACCGATAAGTAACATAATTTTGTGACCATATGGTAACACGATGGATCGTTATGGAAAAAGAGCATGTCAAAAACCGGCAGGCAACCGAACAGCTGCTGTTGGAAGCCGTGAACAGGCTGGTGGAACAGGATGGATTCGAAGGGTTAGGAATCAACGCCGTAGCCGCACAGGCCGGAGTTTCCAAAATGCTTATTTACCGTTACTTCGGATCCCTGAACGGCTTGATCGCCGCCTATATCCGGCGATACGATTTCTGGATCAACGTCCGCCCGGAGCTACCGGGGCGCGAACGGCTGGGGGATTTTATCAAGGAGCTGTTCCGGCAGCAAATCGCCGCGCTACGGAACAACTATACCCTGCGGCGCCTTTGCCGTTGGGAACTCTCGACCGACAACGAACCGGTGGAAGAGTTGCGTAAAAGCCGTGAAAGCAAAGGGCTGTGGCTGATCGACACGGTAGGCAAGCTCTCCGGGCAGCCGCAAAAAGAAATCGCAGCGATCGCCACCCTGATCAGCGCCTCGATCAGCTACCTGGCCCTGCTCGAAGAGAATTGCCGGGTCTACAACGGCATCCGCCTCGATGAAGAGGCGGGATGGAAACAACTCGAAGCAGGAATCGATCTGCTCGTAGACCTCTGGACCGCCGCACCTAAAAACATCCAAAACAATGAATAGCATGATCGGTATCGGAATTTGTCTGTTAGCCGCGCTGTGCACCTCTTGTCGGCAGGAGCTGATCGAGTACGGACAGGGCGACTTGCGCATCTCCATCGAAAAGGGGGATGCATACCTGCACGATTTCCCGCTGTTTCTCGGCATTTCGAAGAAAAATGCCCCGCAAATGGCCGTGTGGACCGAAGATATGCAGGGAAACTTCCTCTCGACTATTTATGTAACACACAAAATCGCCACGCAATCCTGGACGGCATCGGGCGGTAACCGCCGCAAAGAGGCGCTTCCCTGCTGGTGCCACGTCCACGGCGTACGGTACGACGACGGACTCTACCTGCCGACCAAAGCCGAACCGCTGACCGACGGAGTCAGCGGAGCCACGCCCCGGGAGGATTTCGACGTGAAAATAACCCCGAAAGAGGGACTGAAACGGTTTGTGGTCAAGATCGAAATCAACCATTCGACCGATTTCAACGAGTTTTATCCCGCATCGGCCCGCGAAGGCGATGCCAACTACTCGGGCGGCAAAATGGGCAGCGGCCAGCCCGCAGTCGTCTATGCCGCTACGGTCGATCTCTCTTCGGGACAACACGAATTCCCGGCGGTACTCATCGGGCACAGCAGCCCCGACGGAAGCGACGGGTCTGTCGATCCGGACCTCTCGACGCTCACCTCGGCATTACACATCGTCAAGGGGATCGTCATCCGCACCCGGCCATGAAAAAGCTGCTGCACCTACTCCTCTGTGCCGGGCTGAGCTGCTATCCCGCAGGCTCATCGGAACAATCCGGCACATCGTCCGGACAGGCTGCCTGCCCGCACTTCTCATGGGAAACGACCCTGGGCACCGCCGTTGCACTCGACCGTCCCGCAAGCACTCCGCTGCTGTGGCAGGTATCCGGCTACTACAACCTCAGCCGCCGCTGGGCCGTCGGCGCCGGAACCGGGATCTCCGTCTATGAAAAAGCACTGCTGCCACTGTCTGGAAGCCTGAGATTCCGGATGACCCGCCCCCGCAAAATTACGCCTTACCTGAACTGCGGAGCCGGCTATTCGTTTGCTCTGGCGAGCTGCACGAACGGCGGAATGTTGCTGAATCCGGCCATCGGCGCCGAAATCGCGCTGCGGGGAAAACTGCAGCTATTACTGAATGCAGGTTACGAATTCCAGGAATTGGAACGGCTCAAAGGGTATTCGGACGACCATTTTTCCGTCGAATTCCGGGAACGACTGAACCACCATTCGATCGTCCTACGGGCTGGCGTGCTGTTCTGAAAGAAGGATTTCTAACATTTTTTGCCCCGAAATGCATCGATAATCGGAACGAATCATTATCTTTGCAACCTGATCGAAGGAGAGATGCCGGAGTGGTCGATCGGGCCGCACTCGAAATGCGGTGTACGGGCAACTGTACCTAGGGTTCGAATCCCTATCTCTCCGCTGAGTTGGAAGCCGCGAGGCGACAATAATGAGTCAAATCCTGCAAGATCAAATACTTGCAGGATTTTTTCTTTTTAGGGTATCGCTAAAAAAAGCTCTAAAAAGGCTCTAAAACAGGTAGCAGAGTATCCAAATCGTTACCTGAAAGCCTTTCACTAAAACAGGTAACGATTTGTCCGAAATTGTCTTATTTACAGGCTTATATGGCCGAAAAAATCTATTAAGACAAGAAACGGAGTGATTAATTTTGTAACCAAATCTGTTACCTATGAAAAGCACATTCAAAATTTTCTTTTACCTGAAGAAGACTACCCCCCGTGCAAATGGCTGTGTGCCCATTATGGGGCGTATTACCATCGATGGAAAGTTCGTCCAGTTTTCGACTAAGTTAGAACTTTCTCCGGAGTTGTGGAACCAGCAAACCCAGCGGGCGAACATCGTAAAAGGCTGTTCTGCCGAAGCTACGGATGTAAACGAACGGCTCACTTACATCACTTCCCGTATGCTGGAACTCTACCGTGAGTTACAGGAACAGGACCTCTATGTCACTGCCGAAAAGGTGAAGAATGCCTTTATGGGGCATACGATCCGCGAGCATACTCTACTCTCGTTGTTCCGGCAACACCTCGACAATCTTGAAAAAACTAAAGGGGTAACCATCAGTCCGGCCACCGTACAAAAGTATGATCGCGCCTATCGTCATTTAGCTGAATTCCTCAAAGCCGAATATCATGTCTCTGATATCGCTCTGGTAGAGATCAACCATATGTTCATCACCGACTGGGAGCGTTATCTGCGAACTCAATGTAATTGCGGAGCCAATACCACGGCCAAGTTCATGCAGAGCTTTCGAATGATCGTGCTGATGGCCAGAAACAACGGCTGGCTGATCGGCGATCCTTTCGCCAACTATAAGATCAAAATCGAAAAGGTGGATCGCGGCTATCTCACCAAGGAAGAGATACAGCGTATGGCAGAAAAAGAGTTCCCATGCAAACGTCTCGAACAGGTTCGGGATATTTTCCTCTTTTCCTGCTTCACCGGTCTTGCGTATATCGACGCGAAGGCCCTGACCGAAGACGACATCCAACCCGGATTCGACGGCAGACCGTGGATCATGACAAAGCGTGTTAAGACAAATACCGACGTGCGTGTGCCATTATTGGACTTTCCATTGTCAATCATGCAAAAATACAAAGGCAAGCAGCCCTTTAAGTACGTACTTCCGGTCCTGAGCAACCAGAAGATGAACTCTTATCTGAAGGAGATTGCAGATGTGTGCGGAATCCAAAAGAACCTGACATTCCACCTTGCACGCCATACCTTCGCCACCACCATTACTCTCTCTAACGGCGTTCCCATCGAGACGGTCAGCAAGATGCTCGGGCATACGAATATCGAGACCACGCAAATCTATGCCCGTGTCGTCAACGAGAAGATGAGCAATGACATGAACAACCTGGCAGCCAAGCTGGGAGATATGCAGATAGCACTCGGGTAACCCTTGCCGCTATAAATGGTATTATCGGCATTTTCGAACAATACAGAGAACTACGTGATGTATAACCTTTCAGTCGTAAACAATTCATTCCAAAGGATATAATCCGACATGTCGTGACTATCTTTACGACGGAAAACCAAAACACCAACTTACCAATGGCAAAGATCACAGTAAAAGACACGAGTGTTACGATTATATCAGTCAATGAGAATGACTATATCAGCCTGATAAATATAGCAAAATACAGAAGCGATGATCCGACTGCGGTTATCGGGAACTGGTAGCGTATCGAAATACAATAGAATATCTTGGAATTTGGGAGAGCTTGTATAACCCTAATTTCAAACCCCTCGAATTCGAGGGGTTTAGAAAGGAGACCGGATTGAATGCCTTTACACTATCGCCGCAAAAGTGGATCAACACGACCAATATAATCGGGGGCGGTTGCCGAATAACAGGCCGGAATAAACAAGAATGTGAAATCTCGTATCTTCGTAAAAATTAGAATACAAAAAATAAGACAAATTACTATGATTAAAGGGGATATGCAATGAAAACGGAAGAGATAAAAGAATTGTTCGAGCAGTTTGAATCCATTGTCTGCCTGTACGACGGAGTGGAGTGTTGGAGTGCACGGGAATTGTACTCGGTGCTGGGATATGTCCAATGGCGCAATTTCGAGCAGATCATAGACAAGGCGAAGAGTGCATGTGAATCGGCGGGTATGCCCGTTGCAGACCATTTTGCTGACGTCAGCAAAATGGTCTTGCTCGGCTCGGGATCGGAGCGCGAGGTGGATGACTATATGTTGACGCGCTATGCCTGCTACCTGATCGCGCAGAACGGCGATCCCCGCAAGCCACAAATCGCTTTTGCGCAAAACTATTTCGCCGTGCAGACCCGCCGCGCGGAGTTGGTGCAAAAAAGGCTATCCGATTACGAACGGGTACAGGCCCGCGCGAAGTTGGCGGAAACTGAGAAACATCTGTCGGGCGTCCTCTATGAACGTGGCGTCGATAGCAGAGGTTTTGCGATCATTCGCTCGAAAGGGGATCGGGCGTTGTTCCATATCGATACGGCCCTGCTCAAACGTAAGCTCGGTGCCCCCGATTCCCGTCCACTGGCCGACTTCCTGCCGACGATCGGCATCAAGGCGAAAGACTTTGCCGCTGAAATGACCTCCGTAAACGCCGAGCAGAAGAATTTGCATGGACAAATGGCGATAGAAAAGGAACACGTCGATAATAACGTTGCCGTCCGCAATATGCTTTTGAGCCGGGGTATCGTTCCCGAACAGCTTCCAGCAGGGGAAGATGTGAAGAAAGTCGAGCGACGGCTCAAATCGGAGGAAAAGACACTAATCAAGGGGAAGAAAAAGAAATGAGCCGCAGACGAATTTACAGCGCATGGGGGCGATCGGTATGATGCAATCCTCGTAAGCTTAATTCAAGCAGGCCCGCAGTTTATTGAAGTACCTGATCCATGAATTACAGGACAGCGATAATCTTTGATGTGCTCCCGTTCATTGCAGTTCCACGCGCATGCATCTTTTCCCAAATAATTGCGAAAACCAGCCACCCATTCCGGAATAATCTGCGAAAACAGGATTCGCTCGTTCAGCTCGTATTTCATCAGATGTTTGAGGCATGATTTCCAATTACTTCAATTCCCGGGACTCTTTGTACATCGCGCGGTAGTAATCGAAAAGAGAACTGCCACGAAATCTTTAGTTTAGCGGCAGCTCATACTGCCATATCCGGAATCATACGAATATTCCCTGTCGTTCGGGATGTATGCGAACACCCCGTTCGTCGTTCTCAGCAGCCACCACGACACATTTCGATAAGGCTATACTGCAAAATTGTTTCCACTCCTGTCCTCAAACGGAGCGTGATGGCCGAACTGAATTCCTCTGTTTGACGAATTATTCAACCTATAACGGATTATGTCTTTCGTGCTTCCAGATATGGCATCTACCGTCACCATACTCCGGATAATAATCGGGAACGGCGGTATTCCCGCTTCAAGTCCCGTTTACAACAACATATAACTGCATGTACAGCCCGAACACAAAGACGACGCAAAATCAATGATAATTTTGCGTCGTCTTTTATCATTACACTCTGAGGCCCTGCTTTTTCTTTATCTGGGGTTTATAATTCTTTCAGAACCTTTCGGCCTTCTCGAATCCGATCCACTGCCCCTTATCATCGATACCCCGGTTCGCCAATGCCTTTTTTGCCAGCGCGACCGGATCGATCCGCCCTTTGGCGATATCGGTCAGCAGGGCGGAATGTGTCAGGTTGAATAAAAAATCGGGATTCAGATCATCCGGCAATTCTACTCTCTCTTTATTCATCTTCCAACGGTTTTAATGTCCGGTTGTCTGGTCGTCCCCACCCGGCTGCGGTTCCCAGGGTGAAGGGTCGACCATGTCGTCCACACGGGGACAGCGGTTGATTTCCTCGTCAATATCTTCATAAAGACTGCATCCGTTCATCAGGATACAGCAAGCTGCCGACAATAGCAGCAACAATGTTTTCTTTTTCATAACGCTATTACGGTTTAATGAGTTCGCTCAGTTCTGGATCGAGATTCGCCCGGAATTCCAGGTTGGGGTCGATGGCGCATGCACGGACGAAGGCTTCGATGGCCTCCTCCTTACGGCCCAGCCGGGCCCAGGCGATGGCCCGCAGGTAGAGCGTCCGGTCGTCTTCGGACAGGGAGAGCAACACATCGAGCGCCTGGCGGTCCTCGCCCAGCGAGAGCAGCGCGATGGCCGTATTGCGGTCGGCGTAAGGCAGCAGTACCCCCAGCGCCGCACGGTACTTGCGTGCTTCGAGCAATGTACGACCCTGCAGGTAGAGCGTATCGATCTTCGTGGTGTGGATCGTGTCCTGGGTCATGCCGACCCTTTGCAGGTCGTAGCACAGCTCCACGGCCCGCAGCCTGGGGTATATCTCTTTGAAGATACGGTCGTAGTCGTCGCCGTAACGCTCCCGGATCAGGCGTTCGCGCCGGTCGGGATTCCGCTCCGCATCGATCAGGGCGAGGATCTGCTCGCGGTGCATGAGGGCGCTGTCGCTCCTGACCATTTCGCAGAGTCCGGCCCAGTCCTCACCAGCGGGACGTACCGTGATCAGCGTGTCGAGCCCCGCATCGGGAAAGCGCGCTTCGAGGTAACCGCACAGGGCTTTTGCCCGCTGCCGGGCCAGCTCCAGGTTCGTGGCCGCACTGCCCTCGGGCGAGGAGTACGAGGTAAGCGTGATGCTGTCGACGGTGAACTCCTGCTGCCGGAAGAGCCGGTCCATGACCACGCCCATCTTCATCAATTGTGTGGCATTGCCCTCCAGGGTGTCGATGATCTCGGCCCGGCCGACAGGAAAAGCGATGTAACTGCGGTCGCGAAGCTGTGCTCGGCGCTCGATGATGCGTGTCACGTAACGGGTCGTGGTATCGATGAAGTTGAGCATCGAGGAGACCGTATAGGTGAGCGTATCGGAGGACGGCAGTCGGTAGCAGCTTCCATCGAGCCCCTCGACGCGTCCCTCGAGAGTCACGGTCAACCGTTTCCCCACCTCGGCCGTCGGGACCTGCTGCGTGTAGTAATAGGATATGTCGCTGCGGGTGGCCCGTACCGAGTCGCAGCGTACGTCCTGCGGGTACGGGAAACGCACGAAGCGGTCGAAGGCCTCCTGCGCCCGGAGACTGTCCGGATCGTAAAGGTCCACGTAGCGTCCGTACTGCCAGTAGTCGCGCCGCTGCACCTTGTCGAACAGCGCCCCACGGATGGAGATATCCTCCAGTGGTGTCCGCTTGCCCCGGTTGTGCAGCACGGGCGTAACGACGATACTGCGGCAGGAGCCCTGGAGCATCTTGGGTAGCGTGATCACGAAATCGATATCGACCTTGCCCATCCGTTCGGGTAGGCTGCGGGTCCGGGCGACGACCACCACCTCCTGGAGCTCGAGCGACATCACCTGCTCGCCGTTCTCGAGCGTCACGGTCGGTACGAAAAACTCGGTCGGACGGCCATCGGCATGCTTGACTTCGATGTACTGCTGCACTTGCTCGCGCGGCGCTTCACGGCGCATGACTTTCGGAGTGTGAACGATCTGCGCCCCGGTATGCCGGCGATGCAACGTTCCTGTCACGGAACATCCCGACAGTAACAGATAGAGCGCCAGAGTGTATAATCCTGTTCTCATTTTTTTATTCTTACGGTAATTCATGGATTTCAGAGGATAGCGATCCGTCGTTATTTGAGCCACTCGGCTTCGTTCGTACTGAGCGTTACGGTACGGCCGCGGCCGCGGCTGTCGCACACCGTGAACTCGAAGTAGTTGTCCGTAGTATTGAAGTTCTTCGTGCTCTCCAGGTTCGAGAAGGCGAAGACGACCTCGGAGGTGCCGTTGCCCTTATGCACCGTAACCTGCTCCCCGGGGACAAGAGGCTTGTACTCGCGCTGCGCGGACAGCAGGGAGGAGATCATATACTCCATCGTCCAATCCTCGTGGAACGTCCCCGACAGGGGCCGGAACGATACGGTGTACTCTTCCTCCGGATCGCAGTTGTCGGTTACGATCTCCAGTTGGCAGTATGCGACGCGGGTGCTCCAACTGAATCCGTCCCGGTAATACCGCCCGCCTATCGAGAGCTTCTTGCCGGCCCAGAAGATATACTCGGTCGAGGAGATACGCAGGTCGTCGGCATTGACGCCCTCGATAACGATCTCGTAGCGGTACGATGTGTTGCGCCGCACGTTGAAATCCGTCGTGGCATTGTCGCCCAGGTAGACCTTGTAGTCATAGAGGGCCCCGTCTTTACGGACACGGATGGAGACATAGCTCGCCATGGCGGGGGCTTTGCCGTCGATACGGTCGGCAGGGTCCGTAATGGAGCCGACGCTCCCGGCGAGGTTCTCGTACTGGTAGTAAGAGGTGGAGAAGGTACGCAGCGCCCCGGGTGTGAGGTCGGCATAGGGGAACTCCAGCTGCGGGCCCTGCGCCGTGAGGCGGTTCTCCCCGAACGCCGCGCAGGTGGAGGGGGCATTGCCGGGCAGGACATGGACCAGGTACGCATCTTTAAAGTCGTCGGCGATCCGCACCGTAAGGTCGACCTTCGCGGCCAGGCGGCGCAGGACGAGGCGGCACGTCGCGGGTCCGGAGACGGTCAGCGTCTGCATCCCGGAGAGGAACATGGCATCGCCCTGCACGAAGCCCTCCGGTGCTGTGACGGGCGTCACGTATCGCAACAGCTCCGCTTCGCCCATCTGCCCCAGATTGCGGCCAGCATTGGCCACGGCATAGATGCGGTAGGTGTCCGGCACCAGCTTCATGGTGGGTATCATCGGAGACATCATCTGTCCGTAGCGGACCAGGCCATCGTCATTGTAGACAAAGAAATTTAGATCCTGGATCGGGCGGGAGATACGGGTGGCGGGGAGGCCTACGGGGACAATCCCCGCATCGGGTTCCGTCTCGACGCGGAACGCCACCGTGCAGGGTTCCCCGCCCTGCGGCACGGCTGCGGATTCGTCCTTGGTGCAGGAGCTGCAAAACAGCAGCAGAGCGCTTATAAAATGGATATAGCAGTAGGCTTTCATGGTAAGAGTCGTTAATAAAGTGAAATATCGTTGTAAACACTTATCCGGCTATCGTTATAGCCAGGGAGCCATGGGCAGAAGCACAGCACGGACTCCCGCTTTTAGGTGCAGGTGGTACAGGGCCCGGTCCGGCGGACTTGCCGGGGATACAGGCTCAGGACACGGACGAGTTTCTCGCCCCCACTGTCCGTCACCGTGAAGCTGATCTGTATCGGGGAGGTCGTACGGGGCATAATCTCCAGGGCGTAACGAGCGGAAAGCGAGGTCCCCGACACCCCTGCGGCAATCGTCCCGGCAGCAGGCAACTTCCCCGAACCCATCGTCATATCGCAACTACCCGACTGGCGTATATATTCGATATAATACGAGTTGCCTTCAAAGCTATGGGCCGTGAATATCAACTCCAGCGGCAGGGCCTGCCCCACATATACATTGGTCGCGGGATAGTCGAGCTTCAGTTCGAAATTATCCACACGCACGTCTTCAGGGTTGGCTCCGCAGATAGTGACGCTGAGCACATAGTCGTGATTGCGGCGCACGTTGAAGTCCGAGATGCCGTCGTCGCCCGGATAGACGATATAGCTGACGTTGCGGCCCTGGTAGACGGCACGGATCAGCAAGCAGGTAGCCGTCTTCGGGGCGCTCGAGGGATCGCGCGATTCAGGCTGCACGATCTGCGGAACGGTGCCGGCCAGGTTCTCCGGCAGGTAGTAGGTATGGGATAACGTGGTGTGGTCTGCCGATTCATGTACCTGGCCTTCAAGAAAACGGATGGCATTGTTATCCCCGAAGTAACGGGCAATGTTCGGTATGTTCAACGCCTGCACGCTGAGCAGGTTCATAGTCTGTACGCCGGGAGCTACCCGAACGTCGACCTGCACCCTGGCCGCCAGTCGCACCAGTTCGATATGTACGGATCCCGTCCCCTGGCCGACCTCGACCTTCTTGCGGGCCGTCATCCGCAGCAGGCCGCTGCTTGTCAGCGCGTCTTCCGAGCTGACGTCCAGCAAGGAAACCAGCAGGCTCTGTACCGTCGAACCTCTCATATTGTAACGGGCATTGGCCACGGCATAAAACTCCCACTCCCCCGAAAACAGGCGGAAAGAGGCCGTATTGCTGCCTTGCAGGAAGCGGTGTTCCGTCGTTCCGGTCGCGGGATGGAAAGCGAACAAGTTTATATCGGCGATGCGCGACTCCTCCTCGGCCGTGAGGCCGCGCAAGGGGACCGATGCCTGCGCTTCAGGCGTGCAGGTGACCGTAACCAGGCATCCTTCAGGAGACGGAGCCGGAAACTCTTCCGGAGCTTTGGTGCAGGAAGAGGATAGCAGCAATACCAGCAGGCTGCATCTGAAAAGAATGATCGTATTTCGTTTCATAATCGTAGTTCGGTTTTAGTTGGCAGATACCGTTACCCGCAGATCGGAGGTATTCTCGCCCAGGATATTGACCGCGTAGTCGAGTATCGTGTTGCGCGGCACGTTGAAGTCCGAAGGATCGCCCGTACCCAGATAGACGCGGTAATCCATCCGACGGCCGTAGTAGTCGTTGCGCGTGCCGATAACGACGTAGGAGGCCCCGGACGGAGCGTTCCGCTCGTTGCGCTGCGCCTCGGACGTTACCGAGGGCACTTGCCCCTGCAGGTTCTCCGGCACGTAGAACTCCGCGGTAAAGTCGCGGGAGCCGATCCCCGTGCGGCCCGGATAGACGCACGTACCCTGGTACGGCTTCAGCTTATTGTCGCCGAAAAGCGCCACCAGGTTCGGATGGTTGCCCAGGCTGATCCGGTCGATCACGGTGCGGGGGTCCAGCGACGTGCCCAGAACGATCCGCATCCTCACCTTGGCCACCACCCGGCGCAGGGCGACGGTCTGCGTTCCGGCCCCGGTGCGCAGTATGGCGCGGGCCGACATGACGAGGCGGCCCTTTTCGGTCAGCTTGGCCTCCGTGCCGGTATTCGTCCCGAGGGTTTCCATCCTCTCGTACGGCAGGCCGCCGACGCTCACCCCCTGGTTGGCCACCAGGAAACATTCGTACTCCCCGGCGGTCAGTTCCAGTTGCAGACGGTCGGTGCCCGTCAGATAAAGGTGTTTCGAAAAGTCGCGTCCGGTATCGTATATCCAGACGTTCAGGTCGTCTATACGGCGCTCCTCCCCGTCGCTCAGCGAGCGCGTCCGGGGTTCCTCCGCGACGAAAGCGACCCGCAGGGAGTGAAGCTGTCCCGGGCCGGTTTCAGGTGACGGCTCTTTCGAGCAACCGCACGTCAGCAGGCAGAGTATCGGTATCCACAGGTAATGTCCCATGATGCTTTTCTATTTTAATCGGCGTTTAACTGGAAGGCCACGCCTGCGTAGAATGAGGGGGAGGCCGTTCCCGGGCGGCAAATTACCTCCGAAACCTCGTATCCGGGACTCACGGGCGAGTTGTCCGAGGTGTGGTATTCCGGGGAGGCCATCGGCCAGCGCAGGCGCACGGTGTTCGAGGCGGCGCCCCCGGCGGGGATCGTCACGCTCTGCGTGACGGACTGGGTTTTCAGCCCGCCCTGATAGCCGGTATAGCGTCCCGTGCAGAGCACGTCGACCGTTACGGTTACGGCCGTAGGTACAGCCCGCTCGGAGGTTACCTTCAGGTCGACATAGGGCCTCATGGTATAGGCGCTGTCCATCGTACGCTCGTAGACCGTCTCCACGCTCAAGCGGGGATGCAGCACGACGATATCGGGCGAGACGCTGGCCGTGCGGGT
>OGPV01000385.1_pt1 | contig 34883 bp, 49 predicted proteins | sample 1553001 | NCBI WGS metagenome assembly OGPV01 (sample SAMEA2580268, study PRJEB22360) | human gut metagenome | biome: human gut; feature: human-associated habitat; material: faeces | place: Denmark | collected 2008/2010
AGAACACCAGCCTTCCAAGCTGGATACGTGGGTTCGATTCCCATCACCCGCTCTCCTGAAACAATTGTTTCGGGTTGTGGTTAAGAGATATGAGTCTGTAGCTCAGCTGGATAGAGCAACGGCCTTCTAAGCCGTAGGTCGAGGGTTCGAATCCCCCCAGGCTCGTTTAAACCACTAAATTTAATATGGTGATACTTAGTTGGACAAAAGACAGTTCGATAAGTAATATGGTGGGTATGGTGCAGTTGGTTAGCGCGCCAGATTGTGGTTCTGGATATCATGGGTTCGAGTCCCATTACCCACCCTTTTTCTTTTTTATTGGGCTATCGCCAAGCGGTAAGGCACAGGACTTTGACTCCTGCATTCGTTGGTTCGAATCCAACTAGCCCAGTTTATTATGGGCGTGTAGCTCAGGTGGTAGAGCACTTGACTTTTAATCAAGTTGTCCGGGGTTCGAATCCCCGCACGCTCAGTACGAATGCAGGTTTTTCAAAATGAAGAATCTGCATTTTGTTTACACGCGGATATGGCGGAATTGGCAGACGCGCTAGACTTAGGATCTAGTGTCCACGACGTGCAGGTTCAAGTCCTGTTATCCGCATTTGCAGAGACATTGCCAGTTGCAGGCAGTGTCTTTTTTGATACCAAAGTATGCAAGAGAAGTTGCCGGTTGCCAAAGCACCCGTAAGGAGCTTCCGGTGGTAGATCCGGTAGGTGGCAAGTTCACTGTATAGCAAAATAAAAATCCTGAAGTTTTTCTTGATTAGAACTTCAGGATTTTTGTGTATAGCTTCTATATTATTTGATTATAAATTTACGTATGATACAGCTTACAACTCCGGCGATACAGATCGGAAGCAGTGTGTCTTTTAATCCGCCGTATACAGTCAGAGCATTATGAATACCCAGAAGTGCAGTAGGAGCCTGTGGGATGAGTACGGCAAACATTGCGGACAGATATGATCCGGCAGCAATGATAATAAAGGATGTAAGTCCACGCCCATTATCAATACTGTTTCCTCTGCGTCCCTGTTTCTTGCTTCCTCCGAGAACGCAGAAAAAGATGATCACTTCATAGAGCAATAATACCGCACCAACCGCCAGATATGCGATCAGTTCCTGATCCGCTGATGTTAAGCGGGAAACAATATTGCCAAACGAACCGGCATTGGCCAGAAAATGCAGTCCCAAAAGATAGATGATCCAGGCAATCAGCAGAAGTGTTCCCATTCTTAACAGAAGATTGATGAATTTGAATAGGATCTTTCCTCCGGCTTTAGCGGTTTTTGCAACCGGTTTTGCAACATTTGGAACTTTTACACCACGATTTTTGCGGCTTTTTTTCTCTTTCTGTCGGTTGTTACGAGGATCGTCGTAGTCGTCTTCATACTCATTATCGTAGTCGTCTTCATATTCATCATCGTAAAGGTCATCATCCAGCTCGTCAAAGATGTCGTCATCATAGTAGGCAGTATCAAAGAAGTTATCTTTTTTACTTTGTTTTTTGTTTTTCTTACCAGCCTTCTTATTTTTATTCTTTAATTTCTTTGTTAGTCTGTCGTAATCATTTTTTTTGATGTAATCTGTATGATCAATATCCGATAATCCTGATAGTACATCGCGGTAGTCATCGTCATCATCAATAGAAATATCAGGAAGATCACCTTCGTAGATCACTTCGAAATCGTCGTTGAAGATATCGGAAGTAGATTGTGTTTTCTTCTTATTACTTAAACTCATTATTAGTCCCTCCTATTTATACCCATCTCTTATTCTATAATGTTTGAAAAAAACTCTCAAGAGTGGTCACAGAATATTCACGAAGTTGTAAGAAAAACTTTAGATTTGTATTACATGCAATAAAAGCTTAACAGATATGAAAAGATGTTTATTGAGAAATAAGAAAGAATCACGTATAATGAAGTTTATTAATATAATGATACGGGGGTAAAATGTCTTTTGATCCTATTATCATATAATAAAAAGGAGAGAGTATATTTGACAGAGTTTTATTATTTTGCATTATCATTTTTTGTATATGGATTTCTGGGATGGTGTACGGAAGTTGCATATGCAGCTGTGAAGCAGGGAAAATTCGTGAACCGAGGATTCTTAAACGGACCGATCTGTCCGGTATATGGAATCGGAGTTGGTGTTGTAGTACAGTTTCTGACACCGGTTGAGAATAATCTGGTATTATTGTATATCAGTTCGACCATACTTGTGACGGCAATAGAAGGAATTACCGGATTCCTGCTGGAGAAGATCTTTCATAATAAATGGTGGGATTATTCAGACCAGCCATTGAATATCGGTGGATATGTATGCGTGTTGTTCTCATTGATATGGGGCGTGTTCTGCGTTCTGATCGTAAAAGTGATCCATCCGCTGATCTACAAGGTGTTGACAATGATTCCATTTGTTCTTGGAATTATAGTTATGGCATGTCTGGCTGTCGGACTTCTGGCAGACCTGTATGTAACAGCTTCCGCTATTCTGAAGATGAACCGCAAACTTGAAACGATGGAGAAGATTGCAGCCGAGCTGAAAGATCTGTCTAACAAGGTCGGAGAGAATATCTATGAAAATGTAATGGAAGGTATGGAATTCCAGGAAGAGAAGAAAGAGCAGCTTGGTAATGTAAGAGAAGAGCTGAAGGAACGTCTGGAGGAGCCGAAGGCGATCATGAATGGTCTCAGAGAGGGAGTAAAGGAACGCCTGGAAGAACCAAAAGCCCGTATGGAGGAACTGGCTCCGAAGATCAATGTAGAAGAGATGAAGGCCCGTATGGAAGAGTTAAAAGCAAAATACGAAGAGATGGCAGAGAACCGTACAAAGATTGGCGAACGTCTTGTGAAAGCGTTCCCGAAGATGCAGGTAAGGCAGCATAAGGAGATATTTGAGGAGCTGCGGGAGCGGGTGCGGCGGAGTAAATAAATGGCTATTTAGTTCGTCAAACCGGCTATATACTGTGTTCTTCAAGGACCGAGAGGCCAACTTCGTTAATCAATTAAATAACAAAAAAACCTTGAAGAATGAATCTTCAAGGTTTTCTTCATGCGGAAAAAGGGACTTTTTAAATGTGTATCAATATAACATAGTCGATAAAATAGGGGATTATAAGGGGCAATACCTATCCTGACATAACATAGAATATAATCATTTGCCCCTTTTGTGCCCCTATAATATCTTAACATTCCGGATTAGCTGATTATCTCTTTCTCGCATTTTCTTTGTCACGTGGAAATATATTTCTCTAGTGACTTTGCTGTTAGCGTGCCCGATCCGGCGGGAGATGACTTCGAGAGGAATGTTCTGTTCTGCCATAAGGGCAACGTGAGTATGACGCATAACGTGAGTAGTGATCTCGATGTCTTTGGTCAGCACACGGTGGGCGGTCTCTTTTAAACATTTATTGTATGCCCAGTAATTCACGTAATTCCCGGATATATCCGGAATAAAGAGCGGACTGCGACTACCGGTAAGCAACTGCTCTTTCTTTACATAGAATTTGATCTGTCGGCACAATGTGAGAAGTTCGTCCTGGATATACACTTCACGGTAGGAATAAGAAGTCTTGGTATATCCGACAATCTTATTATTGGAATCATAATTTTTTGTAACGGATATAATCCGCTTATCAAGATTCACATCGACATCGTGTAGCGCAATGATTTCACCGACACGAAGACCAGAGAGGGCGGCGAAAGAGGCAAGCATTCTCCAACGTGGGACGGTGAGGTTGTTCAACAGAGTCTGCAACTCCTCGCGCTCCAGATATTTATCTTCCAGTTTTTCTTTCTTCTTAATATCCTTTTCTTTTTTGATTTTATCTATCCAGGCAACATCTGCAATATAATCATTTTCATATCCCCAACGGATAAGGGCCTTGAAACGGGTGATCCGCTCGTTAGTTGTCCCGACAGCTTCGTTCTGTTCAGCCAGCTTTTCGTTTACATAACCGGCAGTTAATTGAGACACTAACGTATCGTTCCCGAGTATACGGCACAGAGAGTTACAGGCGTGTAAATTCCGGGAATAAGTAGAGGGGGCACGAGCAGTTTTTTGAAAAGTATTATACATAGTGCAGAGCTGGCCAAGCCGCAAATTTTCCTTGCGGACGGCAGCAGACATTGAGATTTTCTCTAATTTCTGTTCAATTTTTTCGTTAAGGATCGCTTGAGCTTGCTTCCTGGTGCTGTTGGTATCTTTAGACATAGTACAAGACACCCGGTGGAGCTTTAGAGTTAACGGATCAGTGTAACGCTCTACAAATCTGATTTTTCCGCTTGGTAAAACTTCTGACCACATAATTTCCTCCTAAACACTTAAAAATGAGTATAAAAATAACACCTACACGGTGCCGGAAATTTGTGGTACAATATTCTTGCTGAATGAGTATTGTACGTGCCCTGCACAGTATAGTATTTATCGAAAGATCTCGGTGTTGGTAGCACTGGGATCTTTTTATCTATAAAGTTTATTTCATCTGCACTTTCTGCATCAACGCTTCCTGAAGCACCTGCGAGAAGTTAAGACCCATAGCAGTGGCGGACTCATTCAACCATTCAGGAATGGTGAGCGTCTTTTTAACAGCTTTCGAACTATGCTTCTTCAGATAAGCGAGTAAATCAAATTCAATGACAACAAGAAAACCATCATCAACTTTAAGTTCGCTGATATCTGTTGGATCAGGAATTGCTTCATTTTCTTCCTGTCTGCTTGTGATCGCAAGTCCTAATGCATCTACGGCATTTTCGTAAGCCTGCTGCATATCATCCCCGTCAGAAAAACATTCCGGAAAATCTGGGAAAGAGATCCAGAATCCACCGTCTTCTTTATGAAAAATTGCCGGATAAAATAATCTGTTCATATGCGATACCTCCATAATATTTTATTTGTGCCGGCAGGACTATTTAAGTCCCGCCTGTTTTAATATTGCCTGTTCCAAGCCTTTTTTCAAGTCTTTGGAGTGATAAGGAACAATTACTGTTCTACCAGTTTTAGGATTCATCAGTTTTACGTGTGAGCCATTTTGACTAACTACGATGAAACCATTTTTCTTGAGAAGTTTAATCATCTCTTTAGGTGTTAATGGCATCTTTTGTATCTCCTTTCCTTATCATGACTATATTATAGCACGTATTAATACGTGTGTAAACAAAAAAATATGTATTAATACGTATTTTACGTATTTTAGATACTATGGAGCAGCTTGCAAAAGGCCCTCATCTGAAAGTTACGGACCTTTTCGAATCCGATATTTAATAAGTGTCCCACATCTGGGACGATTCCCTCTTTTCGCAACAGTTTTTAAAATCCTATGTGTCTATTATTTATAGAAGGACGTGTACTACAAACAAATGTTCTTGAAAGTTTGACTATACTGTAGTATAATGAGACTAACTTAAAAGAATGATGCAGAGTACAAATCCTTATAACAGAAGCAGGAAGGAGGAGCTAAACGCTAGCTGAAAGGAGGAGCGCTGCATGGATAAGCACTATCAGGAATTCGAAGATATTGTTGAAATGCTCAAAAAAGCATCGCCGGAAGAATTACATACAATAATAATATTCATCCGAGCATTCCTTGGAGAGCGATGAAAAGTGGAGAGTCAGTATTACTGGCTCTCTTTTTCATTGACCAAAAATAAAGCCTTTTGTTCCATTGCTTCCCACTCTGATTCATCGAGACGGGAAAGCAAATTCAAAAATCTTTTTTTAAAAGATTCATCAGGTTCCTGGAGAATTGTTCCAAACCAATTTGCAAGATGATCATTCCTGCTAACCTTTTTAAACATCTTACCATTTCCAGTTCGAAGCCAATTTTCATTTACATTACATTTTTCACATATAAGAGCGATGGCAGAATCACTAGGAATACTTCTACCCATTTCATAAGTTGCAACTGTATTTCTTTTTACTTTCATAAGATCAGCAAACTGTTGTTGAGTAAGTCCAAGTTCTTTTCTTAATGCCTTAATACGCTCGTTCATATAAACACCTCCCTTTGTCACGACTTCATAATAACACACCCGCAATTACATTTCAATAATATTTGTTGAAAAAATCAACAAAATTAGTATTGACAAAAGTTTTATACCGACATATAATTGTTTTATAATCAACAAACGAATTAGAAAGGATGTGAACCGATGAGCAATGTATTTTCAGAAAAAGAAGAAAAAATTTTGAAAACATTCGAAAAAACAATTCCTAAGATGACGGAATTGGAGAGAGAAAAATTATTATCTTTCGGAGAAGGAATCCTTTTTGTGAAGGAAAAGGAAGGGAAAGAAAATAAGTCAGCTTAGGAGGGAGGCGATAAAAATGCTTGAAACAGTAGATGAAACCATCGAAAAACTGTGTGGATTTATACAGGAAGGACTGGAAAGCGATTTGACAGCAAATGATTGCGGGAATCTACCGGATCTAATAAAAGCTCTGGCGGAGCTGATATCCGCCAGAGCTATAAATTATTAGTCCTCATCATTATTGAGCTCGACTAATTTGTTGTAGATTTCCTGCATGAAATTAGCAATATTTTTTCCGGATTCAGCATTTGTAGGGGATGCTGTGCTGGATAATTTTGCAACAGTAATCTCAACAGTTTTCTCGATCAAACGTTCATTTCTAAACATAGGCGTCTCCTTTCGTACATACTCGGCTTTGGCAGAAGCCTGTATCAACAGAATAGGAGAGCAAACACGAAAAGTCAATAAAGAAACGAGGTAAGAAAGAGGTGATAAAACATGTACGCAAATAAAAAGAATCTTGCAGCATTATTCGGGGTAACACCACAGACGGTACATAGACGAGTGAAAGGCATTGAAGCCTTGATCGGGGAAAGATACAACCAGTACGCCATACTGGATAACTTAGTAAGCGTGGCTGTATATGCTGACTATGAAAAGTATCATACACGCCTGGCGGACAAGAATTCAAAGAAGTACGTCCCTCCGTTCAACATGAAAGAGGCGGGGGCGTACATATTCGTGGATCTGGAGAAAGGAGCATGTGTGCTGTGAGAAGAAGTATGAGTATGCAGCCAAGGAAAGCAACCGACAAAGGCGGATGGTTGTGTATGCCTTTGGTGGTCAATACGCCGGAAGGAAAGCCGGGATGGGAAAAGGTACATTGTCCGGTGTGTGGAGAACTGTGCTGGAAACGACTAGAGGATGCTGGGGTAATTGAGAAAAGTAGGTTGGAGGGAGCAATGTGCACATTATGTGCATTAAAGAAAGGGGCAGGCCAGATATGAAAAAGAGAGTAAGAGAAATCATTAAGATGCATCTGGATGCAGGACTGATAAAACTGGATACACCGGTCACGGTGATGGACTTAGCCGAAAACGAACGAATTCAGGCAAGTTTTGTAAATCGTCACATGATGAAATATCTGGAACGGGAAGTGACCGGATATAAGTTAAATGACCGGTCAGGACTTCTTATCTTGATCAAAAGACAGGAAAAAAATCCAGAAGGAATAGAAGTACATCAGATGGAGACAGAGCCGCCGGATCCGGTTGAATTGCTTATGGATCTGATAGAGAAAACACAGATGCAGCAGACAATATTCATGGTGCTGAAAGCATTGGATGAATGGGAGTATCCGTTTGAAAGTGTTACCAGTGCAAAAAATGAATTGCGAGCTGCGGGACATGCCATTGGATTAGAGATGGATGAGATTCAGAAAGTAATAGATGACGGAGGGCAGGATGATGGATCAAAAGAAAATTGATCTTTTAAAAAAACTGAAAACCTTAGCAGAACAGGGAATCGGTGGAGAAAAAGAAACAGCGCAGAAGAAGCTGGAACAGCTGATGCAGAAATACAACGTGGAAGAACAGGAACTGTCGGACGATGTAGTAGAACGATATGAGTTCCGCTACCATGGAGAGTTTGAAAAAAGACTGTTGCTTCAGGTAGGGTACAAGGTTCTTGGAAAGAAGATAAAAGAGAAAATGTACGAATACAGAAGAGGCACAGGAAAGAAGACAACACGAATAATTGAATGTACAAAAGCGGAAGCGTTGCGAATCCGTATAGAACATGAATTTTACTGCAATTTATGGAAGGAAGAACAGGATTTTCTTTTTGAATGTTTTATCCAGAAGCATCGGATATTTACGAGCAACGATGAAGAAAAAAACGGAGAAGGCAAAAAACTAACAATGGCAGAAAAGATTAGAATGAATGCCGCAATGAAGGCTATGCAGGATAAAAGTATGACACAAAGAATTGAGGGATAACAAATATGAAAAGACATATCCAGAGAATGAAAACAATCAAGCTTATGAAGATAATGCTCCTGATCGGAATAATGACATGGGTATTATTTCTTATCTATTGCAGAGCAGCAGGACCATTGGATATTGTGTGGAAATAAGAAAAAGCCTTCAGGAAGCCGGGTGAAGCTCCTAAAGGCACATGATGCATTGATAATCCCGAAAGATCCTCACAACCAAATACATCTATAAAAATTATAGAACAGACTTTCGGGAAAGTCAATGCAGCATCTAATGACTTTTCGTCCTTGTAATAGATACTAACATATCACCGAAAAAGAAATACTTGATAAGGATACGGTAAGGAATGGATAAGAGAAGGAAGTCTGCATACATAGAATACAACTATGAAGCTGCATATCAGAAGAAGTTGCATAATCTGGAAGAAGTGAATGCAGAAAAGATGTTGAAAGAGGGAAAAGTAAAATCCTTATATGCAACAAAGGAGATCAGAGCCGGGGGGCAACTGGAAGTGGAAATATATCCGGAGTTCAGCAGATCCCAGAAGGATCTGATTCCGGATGAAGCGAAAAAGAAGAAACAGAGGCAGGCTCAGAGAGATCTGAATGACAAGAACAGCCAGAAAGAATGCATCCGTACAATAGAAGAAAATTTTACCGATCAGGATATCTGGGGCACATTAACGTACACCGATGATACGATGCCGGATACAGAAGAAGAAGCAGACCGGAATATGGTCAACTACATAAAAAGACTGAATTACCGTAGAAAAAAGATGAACCTTCCTAATCTCCGGTATGTGTATACAACGGAATGCAGTGACAGAGGACGATGGCATCACCACATCGTACTGGATGGAGACATGGGCATGGACACTGTAGAACGTACATGGAAACTTGGAAGAAGAAACCAGATCAGAAGACTGCAGAGAGATGAAAACGGTCTGATCGGAATGGCAATGTACATTACGAAAAAGAAAAGAACTGACGGTGAGGGCAAGTATCGAAAGAAGTGGAGAGCAAGCAAAGGACTGAAAAAACCGAAAATCACTAAGAACCATTATAAATTCAAACAAAAAGATGTGAATGAAATAGTAACCGGACGTGCAGATATCGAAACGAAATTAAACAAATGGTATCCACAGTACAAAATGACTGTATACGAAGTGAAATATAACACTATGAATGGACGATTTTACATTTCTGTACGAATGTGCCGGTCACACGAAAAAAATGAAAAAGAAAAACCGAAGATAAGGAGATTTAAAAGATGAGCACAACAGTAAAACAGGTAATGAAATATTTAAGTGAATATCCGGATGATGCGAAACTCGGCGTAATGGTGGCGGATACAAAGAACCGGAAAAAATACCAGATAAAGGACGGAAATTGGCTTGATATGTTTTCCTATCCGGTACTCGTACTGGATGTCGGAGAAGCATGCGACATGGACGAGGTCGAAAAAGCAGTGGCATGTGAATGCGAAGAGCCGGAGATACTGGAACTGACCAAGAATATGGTTCACTACAAGTGCAAGAACTGCGGAGAAGATATCTGTGCAATAAAAAGAGGAAATTATAAAGAGCGTCTATGCAATTACTGCCCGAGATGCGGACAGAGATTTGACTGGGAAGGGGTAGAACTGGATGAAGCTTAAAAACATGAGAAGAAGCGAAGACACGGAACAGATCCACGTCTGCAACTGGGCGATGTGGAACGAGAACCGTTATCCGGAACTGAAATGGCTGCATCATATCCCCAACGGTGGCAGCAGGAACAAAGCAGAAGCGGTAAAGCTTAAGAGCATGGGAGTGAAGTCAGGTGTATCTGATCTGCATCTTCCGTATGCCAAAGGGGTATACATCGGATTGTACATCGAAATGAAATACGGGACCGGCAGACATCAGGACAGTCAGATAGAGTTCTTGCGCGACATGGCAAAGAACGGGCACTATGTAGCCACCTGTTACACTGCAGGAGACGCGATCACAGTTCTGGAAGAATATCTGCAGTTAGATAACATGATGGAAATGTTGGAACCAAATGACAGTATCTGGAACGAAGGAAAGATTAAAGAGTTAAAGCGCAGAGCACCAAAAGAGGTGGAAGGATGGACGACAGAGAACGGCAGAGCATAAGAGAGTTCTATGAAGTATACAACATGATCAAACAGGGAAGAGAGCTCCGGGTGAAGACAAGATTCACATTGAATCACGGAGGAAGTATCCAGATCTTTGAAGGGATAGGTATCCATAAAAGGCAGATCCTGAAAGTGGAAGATGATGAAAGCTGGATAGAGTGCTATAGAAGGGCAACGGAAAGCCTGATGGAATGGGAACACACGGAAGAACAGGAGGCAAGAACAGCATCATGAAAACAATCGCAGTAATGAACCAGAAAGGCGGGATTGGCAAGACAATGACGGCCGCATCTATTGCTTATATTTTGGGAGAGGAACAAGGAAAGAAAGTACTGGTGATCGATGCCGATCAGCAAGGGAATATCTCTATGCTCTACGGAGCATATGATCCGGAAGGGAGAGGACTTCCGGATCTGCTGGAGAACCATGAAAGGGACGGAGGTACATACACCACATATGAACTGGTTCAGACAACACCATATGACCGGATAGACATCATTCCGTGTAATGGCTACTTAATGAATACTAATATGTATTTGATGAAAACAGAAGAGGGTAATCAGATATTAAGACTTGCAGAAGATTTAAGAGATGTAGTAGCAGCTTATGATTATTGTATCATTGATTGCGGTCTGATCATGGACATGACAGTGATGAATGCACTGGTGGCAGCAGATCTTGTGATTGTACCAGTGAAACTTGGTGGATTTGAAATAGAAGCTGCTGATAATATGGATGATCAGCTTGAGACTATCCGCAGATTTAATCCGAAAATTCGGAAGAAAGTGCTGATTACAATGCGACAGAAGAACAAAACATCATTGCAGGTAGAAGAATGGTTAAAAGAAAACTCTGGACATGATTGTTTCAAGACAATAATCCGAAGATCTGTTGTAGCAGAAAAATCCACAATCGCACATGTGCCGCTTCCAATATTCTCCCAGGGATGCATTGCATCTAAGGACTATAGAGCAGTTACATATGAGCTGCTGAAAGAGTTAGAGAGGGAGCAAGATGAATAAGAAGCAGGAAAAAGGATTTGAAGAGAAAATACTGGCGGGAATAAGAGAATGCAAGAATGAAGCAAATAAAAAGATGGTATTTAACGGATATAGGAAACATGGAATGTGGAAATTGAATGCAAAACGAATAAACAGCGAGATACGAGGAGTGATAGAAGGTGTTAGGTGCAAAGGTAGTCATGTCGTAATAGTGGCGTCGAGATTATCGGAAAAACGGAAGAATAATAAAGGAAACGCATGGCGAAGAGTAAGGAGGAAGAGATAGATGGGAACCGGGTGGAATGTAATGGATGCGTTAAACAAGAAAACGCAGTCGGCAGCAGAAGATAATAAAACGAAAGCAAGATTCCGGACAAAGGATATTGCAATCAAGCAATTGTACAGTAATGATAAAAATTTCTACTCCATTACAGGAATTGAACAACTTGCGTCAGAGATCCTTGCAGTCGGGTTAATTGAAAATCTGACAGTAGTTTATGATCCGTGTGAACGTGGAGAATACAGGATAGTAGCAGGAGAGAGAAGATGGCGGGCATTAACATATTTGGTAGAAGAGGGATATAAAGAATTTGCGGTAGCAACATGCAAAATAAAAACACCTGCAGAAGAAAACGAAGAAATGATAGAGTTGATTCTGGCAAACGGTTATAGGAACAAAACGGTAGCAGATATCTTGGAAGAGCAGAAGAAACTGGAAGAAACATTAAAATACATGAAAGAGAACGGATTGACGCTTCATGGCTATAAATTAGACAGCGGACGGTTAAGAAATGTAATAGCCAATATGATGCAGGTATCGTCCACAAAGATCGCTCAGATTGAATCAATTAACAAAAAATTGATTCCAGAATTCGCGGAAGAATTAAAGGATGGGAGATTAACATTTTCGGCTGCATATGAGATCAGTAAGCTGTCAGCAGATATCCAGGAGGAAATGTTGGAACATCACAGGGAAAAAGGACTGACATATAAAGACGTGAAGGAATATGCCGAAGAACAGAAAAAAGCAGAAAGAGAAGGACAAATTGTTGGTCAGATGAGCATTAAGGACAGAAATGACAGCGTGTGCCAGAATCTGACACCGGAAGAAAATGTGGTAGAGTTGCGTATTCCGACAGAAGAGAATAGAAAGTACTTGGAAATAGTTGCGAGAGAGATTGTGAGTACGTACAAAGGATGGTTTCATGAAAATACGGAACAGATAACAAAGCAGAACGAAGAAATATGCAACGAACTGATAAAACAGAACCTCCATCCGGGAGCATCGGAAAGAACTTGGGTCTTTGAAGGAGATGACGGGAAGGATATTGGGGAAATAAGAATGTACAGCGGATATATCCAATTATGGATAGGCGATGAAAACAGCGGAAATTTCCATTGGCTATACTTAACAAGAGCTATCAGAAAAATGCTGGATATAGTTGTTACAGAAGAAGTAGAAAAGAGATGGGGAAAACCAAGGAATGAAGAAACCGAAGAAATTGAAGCATCTGACAACGTTACAGTATCTGATGTGGAAGAAGAACATACAGAGAAAGAAAATGAATACGAATACAGAGGGAAAGAAATAGATCCGGAACAAACCCAGCGAGAGACAAAACTGTACGAAGAAAAATCTAAGGAAACAGATCTTGATATTGCCAAGAGAGAGAATGAAAAATACAGGGAGTATTTGGAGATGGCTAAGAAAAGGCTTGATCCTAATGACACCAGGACGCGGACGTACAAAGTATTGGTTGAGGCACTGGACGGATATATCAATGATTTGAATACAGAAATGAATCTGCCAGAAGAACCGGAACAGCCAGAACTTCCGAGATTCAAAAACAATGATCAGCGGAAAGAGTGGCTGAGAAACTATAAAGACTGGGGATTATGGTACACAGATCGGAATATAAACGTAAATTACTACAAATATGATTTCGCTGACGGCAGCAGGATCGTAGTTACAGAATATCCGGATCGCATAATGGAATGGAACGGCAGAGAAAGAAGAGATAGCTACTATTTCCACTTGCAAGAAAAAAATAAGAAATCATATGGAAATGAGGAACTATACGATAAGCAGTACGTACATGCTCCAGACAGTGAGACGTATCTGATTGAGTTTCTGAAAAGACTGCAGAAAAATGCGGTGTGAATTTTATGAAAGTACCGAAAGTAGTATTTGATTTTTAGGAGGATGAAGATGGAAAAGAAAGAAAAAAGAAAGATCACACTGAGGGAATTACTGGAATACACAAATGAGGATGAAAAAGTATATATATGCGGAAAAGACGATGAGTATATCGGCAGATTCCGAGCAGATACGGCAAGAAAGTATTTATGCGAATCATTGCTAGAGGGCAAAGTGAATGAAATAAAGACGCAAGGAGGCGATATCGCGATATATGTGAAATAAAAAGCTTGCACTTACCGGTGATTGTATCACAAAAGTAACCGGGTGATATAGATTCCCTCCGGCAAAGCCGGATGGCAGCAGTCGGAGGGGAAAGGAGCTGAGAAATAAAGTAATGCTGGAGGATGATACATGATGGACATTGAATGCTATGAAAAATTATGTACGGCCATCGTGAAGCAAGGTATATATGATTACAAGAAGGCGTTGGAAAGGGTAAGACGTTATCCGAAAGATGAAAATGCTATGCACATGAAAGAAGAATGTGAAAGATTTTTTAAGAAAGATATGGAAATCTATAGTGATTTGGATGGGGAGATGCTGATCAGGAAGATACAACAAAGAGTAAGGGAAGGGAGCAAAGGTCGGTGAACAAAGGAATTCTGACGGAATATGCAGATATGAAAGAAGAAATTAAAGATCTACGCAGGAGGATAGCTAAGAATCAAAAAGAAATATCACGGTTGAACAACCAAACAGTTATAGACTCTGTATCTTGTGGGAAAAAGGGAAAGAAGTCATTAGGGATTGCAAAAGTAGAAGGAAATCCAGTACGGAACATTTCAAAAAAAGAAAAGTTACTAAACAAACAGCAACGGCAGCTAAAGAAAAGAGAAGAAGAGTTATTGGAAACTGTTCTTCAGGTAGAAGAGTATATAGGGACAATACAGAAAAGTGAAATGAGAACAATATTTCGTTTGTATTACATAGATGATTTACCATGGTATAGAGTAGCATTAAGAATGAATGAGAAGTATCCAAACAGGAAAACTAAATACACAGAGGATAATTGTCGCATGAAACATAACAGATTTTTAGAAAAAGTTGGATAAATGTTCGGCAATGTTCGCTTAAAAAGTGTTAGAGTATAAACTGGAATTAATGAACAGATATTAAATCATTCGATTAGTCCCCCAATCTAACAAACCGAGAAAAGACACCTTGGCAACGCGGGTGTCTTTTTCGTTGCGTAATGTCGAGGAATGAGATATTATGGAAAAAAGGTTCTTAGTATAGATTAATGGGGGCGATGCAATGTTTGAAATTAATGGAAACTTATATGATGGGAAAGATGGATTAACTAATATAGGTTTGTTTCAAAGTACCATTATAGAAGTTAGAATGTTCTATTTAACAAGATTGGCGAATATATTTTCGGAAGATATAGATCTCTATATAGATAATGCAACTGCAGGATCTGGATGTACACCAATAATAACTCCCGTATTAGGAAAAATCCTTGTAATGAAATTAGGAATATCAAATGAGAGTCAAAAAGGACAAATCGCATTTCAGTTTGCTCACGAATACATGCATTATATATTTTATTGCAAATATGGGATAGCGAAAAAACTTGCAGATAAGAGAGAAGAAACGATTTGCACTGCAGCTTCGCTTATTGTTTTATATAATTTATATCCTGGGGAGTTCATGTTGTATGATAAATATGTAAGAGAATGCGGGAAGGAAAAATACGTGGGAGGGGCAGATCTCGCAATGAAAGTTAATTATGATATTAATACTTTGGCAGATATGATTTGAGGTGGTAGTGTGTATGTAAGAACATATGAGACGTTAGATGAGTGCACTGTTAAAATGACACCGGAGTTGGCTAAACTGTGCGAACCTTATAACGGATGTCCAAGAGGGATGATGGGAGTCATGCCAAAAAACAAAAATCCGATTGAAGATATAAAAAGTAATTTGTTGAGTTGTGGGAAATATATTTTGCGGGGACAGGATGAAGATTTTATATGTGTTTCAAAAGCAAGATACGAAGAAGTATTATTAGAGTTAGATAAGATGCAATAGAGAAAATTAATAATCAAGGGCACCCGTCAGGGTGCTTTTATAATACAAAATATAGTTCATTAACTTAATAGGCAGAGTACTTCACTCGTAATGAAGGAGTCATGGGAAACAATGAAAAGAAATAGACCGGATAAAGATGGAACACACCGTGGAGCGTTTGAAAAGAATAAGAAGAAGATATATGCAACGCAGACTGTATGTGGGATATGCGGGAAACCAGTAGATTTCTCTTTAAAGTATCCACATCCATTATCACCGTGTATTGATCATATAATCCCGATCGCTAAGGGAGGTCACCCAAGTGACATAGACAATATGCAGTTGGCACATTGGACATGCAACAGGCAGAAGAGTGACAAGCTGGTTGAAAGTAAAGCAGCACAACAGGGTGAAACGATAGGGAACCGTGTATTGCCACATACATTTGATTGGATGGCATACAGGGCAAAATAAACAGGAAGAACGGGGGCATACCACCCCCGCCACGTGGGTGCGCGGACTTCACGCCGTCACTGCGAAAAAAAACACACGCAAGAAAAAAAGCGAGTGGAAAGGAGAAAAAAATGGCAACCTATAGAGGAATAGAATATCTGAGAAAAAAGCTTTCCACTAAGAGAAATCGGGTGCTTAGAAGATATAAATTCTACGAAATGAAAAACACTGCAAGAGAACTGGGGATAGCTACACCGGAAAGATTACGATGGCTTCAAAGCGTACTTGGGTGGAATGCAAAAGCCGTAGATTCGCTTGCAGACAGAATGGTGTTCAGAGAGTTCAAAAATGATAATTTTGATATGAACGGAATTTTCAGAATGAACAACCTGGATATTTTGTTTGACTCAGCAGTACTGTCGGCTTTGATTTCTTCGTGTTGTTTTATTTACATCAGTAAAGGAGAAGATGGCTTTCCAAGGCTGCAGGTTATTGATGGCTCAAATGCGACAGGAATCATTAACCCAATTACCAATTTACTGACGGAGGGATATGCAGTATTGCAGAGAGATGATAGCGGAAGTGCGATCGTAGAAGCATATTTTGTAGAAGAATATACTGTCATTTACAGAAATGGAAGAATAGATCAAGTATTTGAGGAAGAAGTTCCGGCACCATTATTGGTTCCAATTATATTCAGACCTGATGCAAGACGGCCATTTGGACATGCAAGGATAAGCCGAGCATGTATGGATATTACGGAATCAGCAATGAGAACGATAAAACGTTCGGAAATAACTGCAGAATTTTATTCCTTTCCGCAAAAGTATGTGGTTGGATTGGATCCGGATGCGGAACAAATGGATAAATGGAAAGCTACAGTATCAAGTCTATTACAATTTGATAAAGATGAAGATGGAGACACACCAACTCTGGGACAGTTCCAACAGCAGTCGATGACACCTCATTTGGAACAGCTAAAGCTATTTGCGGGACTTTTCGCGGGTGAAACGGGATTGACATTGGATGATCTTGGATTTCCTACAGAAAATCCATCAAGCCAAGAGGCAATCAAAGCACAGCATGAAAATCTCCGACTGACAGCGAGAAAAGCACAGCGTGCGTTTGGAAGTGGTTTCTTGAATGTGGGATATCTTGCGGCATGTTTAAGAGATGATTATCAGTATTATCGCTACCAGGTGTATATGACAGAACCAACATGGGAACCGGTATTTGAGCCAGATGCGTCAACACTATCCAGTATCGGCGATGGAGCTATTAAAATTAATCAGGCAGTGCCTGGCTATTTTAATGCAGACAATTTAAGAGATCTGACCGGAATAAGAAGGAGCGATATACCTGCAGAGGAGTAAATAATGGAAGATATTGTACCGGGACTATTAAATGAAATTCAAGATCAATTTGATCGTGAGGTTGCGAAAAACGATAAAATTAAAAGGTTCAGGAAGTTAGTACAAAAGGGACAGGCAACATATGAAGAAACGAATGAAATTGCACAGGAAATAGGGAAAATACTGACAAAGGCATATCGTGATAATATTAATTCAGATGTATTACCAGATGGACGGATGTACTACAATATAGCTGATAGGGTGTTGAATCCTACATTAAGAGCGGGATATAATGTGGCAGCAGATAATGCTGCGGCGATGCAACAGCAAGTAAATAATGTTGCTGGTATAGGGATAAAAGTGCAACGAGTGCAGATGGAGCAGGATAATATTGCTGGAATTATAAATAGAATTTCGCAAGAAGAAAATTATGATGATATAAAATGGATTCTGGATGCACCAGTAAGAAATATGGTGCAGAAGGCAGTAGATGATTTAGTGAAGGCTAATGCTGATTTTCATGCAAAATCGGGATTAAAACCTAAAATTATACGTAGATCATCAGGACATTGCTGTGAATGGTGCAGTAAAATAGCTGGGGTATATACATACCCGGATGTACCCAAGGATGTGTTCCGCAGGCATGATAATTGCGATTGTATATTGGAATACTATCCGGGCAATGGAAAGAAACAAGATGTATGGTCAAAAGAATGGAATTTTGAAAAAGAATCTGATAAAATAGAAGAAAGAAAATTGCAAGGTTTACATCCAGATTCAGATGAAATTATACGTAATATACGGGAAAAAATAATACCAGAGCAGAACCGTGAAAAAATTGCTTCAAGGCAAGAAATACATCGTCAGGGAACAGCAATGTATGAAGCAAGAAAACAGGCATTGAAAGATAAAGGACAATATGGTCCGTCTTATATAACTGTTTCGGATGAAGAGGTACTACAACTGGTGAAAGAATATTCAGGAACTGGTCAATTGAAGTATGATAGAAAAGGAAACTGGAATTCACAAGAGATTATAATTACAAATGACAAGACAATGGGTGTTGTGGTTGACAATAGAAATGGCAATAGTGCAGAAACTTCAGTATTCAAAATCCATTATGCAAAAGATGGAGTGCATATTGTACCGGATTATCCGAGTAAAAAGAGGTGATTGAGATGACATATGATGAAATAAAGGAATTTATGCATAAAAAGGTTATAGTAACCGATATAGATGAAAATCATATTAAGGGAACGCTCACCAATACGGTGTCAGAATATGACACCACATCCGGAAAAGAAGAAATAGAACTGGATGCTGGAAAAATTTCTTATGGAATTCCGTTGGATGAAATTAAGAACATAGTAGAAATACAGTAAGCTGTCAGAAAATAAACTGGCAGCTTTTATTTTTGATTGGAGGCTGCATGGGAGAAGTGAGGAAGGGGAGGCAGACCCCGACACAATCTGTTACGTTGCCTTATTCTTCAACACATGGAGCTGAAGCTATAGAAATATATAATTCGACAGGGAGAACAGCACAGGAGTGGCAAGAACTTCTTGTGTCGGATATTCTTGCCGTAAACAAAGAGGGGTTGTGGGTACACACAAAATTTGGCTATTCAGTCCCCAGGCGTAACGGCAAGAATGAAATTGTTGCAATAAGAGAAATGTATGGGTTAAAAAAAGGAGAAAAGATCCTGCATACGGCGCATAGGACAACAACTACACATAGTTCGTGGGAACGACTATTGAAACTGCTTGAACAGGCAGGAATCAAGGTCGTTTCTTCGTATAGAGCTTTTGGAAAAGAACATATCGCTGTAGAAGGCGGCGGTAAAGTCGAATTTCGAACACGAACATCTAAGGGTGGCTTGGGAGAAGGTTTTGATGTTTTGATCATTGATGAAGCACAGGAGTATCAAGATGATCAGGAAAGCGCATTAAAATATGTAGTTACAGACAGTAAAAATCCACAGACGATTTTTTGCGGAACACCGCCAACACCAGTAAGTTCCGGAACAGTTTTTACAAAATATCGTAAAGCAACATTGGAAGGAAGAAATGTTGACTCTGGATGGGCGGAATGGTCAGTGGAAGAAAAAACAGATCCACGAGACATTGAAGCCTGGTACGAAACGAACCCGTCTCTGGGTACGGTATTTACAGAACGATCAGTAACGGCTGAAATAGGAGATGATGATATTGATTTCAATATCCAACGGCTCGGGTTATGGATTAGATATAATCAAAAATCCGCTATAAGTGAAACAGAATGGAATGAGTTAAAAGCTCATGTAAAACCGGAATTAACAGGTGAACTGTATGTTGGAATAAAATATAGTAAAGATGGAAATGTAGCAATGGCAATAGCATCTAAAACTGAAGAAGGAAAGATATTTGTGGAATGTATTGATTGCCGTGAAGTAAGAGCCGGAGATACATGGATGCTTGCATATCTGAAAGGATGGAAAGCAAGAAAAGTTGTAATAGATGGAGCATCAGGGCAGCAGTTGTTAGAAGAGGAGATGAGAGAGTATGGGATAAAAAATGCACATCTTCCAACAGTGAAAGAAATTATTGCGGCGAATGCAAAATTTGAACAGGGATTGTACCAAAGAAGTATTGTTCATTCCGGACAACCTTCGCTTGTACAGGCAGTAAGTAACTGTGAAAAAAGAGCGATAGGGAGTAATGGCGGATTTGGGTATAAAGCAATAAAGGAAGAGATAGAAATAGCCTTGCTGGATAGTGTAATACTTGCGTATTGGGCGTGCAGTGAGACGAAAGTAAAAAGAAGAAAACAAAGAATCAGTTGTTAAAAGACATCCGTAAAAGGATGCCTTTTTACATATTACGCAACCCAGCGGTTAATGGAGAAAGGAGTAATACAATGGCATTTGAACCAATCACAACACAGGAGCAGCTTGATAAAGTAATCGGAGATCGTATTGCAGGAGTGAAAGCAAAATATGAAGGGTTTGATGATTACAAAAAGAAAGCAGAAGACTATGATGCTTTGAAGGAAAAGGCGGATGGATTTGAACAGCAGGTAGCCGTCTTGAATAAGGAAATCAATGGCGATTCTGAAAATCCAGGCTACAAAAAACAGATGGAAGAAATGCAGGGCAGGATCAAGAGGTATGAGGCAAATTCTATGAAAGTTAGAATTGCCAATGAAAATGGAATTCCGCTTGAACTTGCTGAAAGATTAAGTGGCGATGACGAAGAATCAATTAAGAAAGATGCTGAGACAATGGCAAAATTCTTAAAGAAAAAAGAAGTGCCGCCGCTTGGTCAGTCCGAACCACAGAAAATGGATGGTAAAAAAGCAGCAATGAAAAATATGCTGGCTAATTTGAAAGGAGAATAATAACTATGGCTATATCGAAAGGAACAATGTTTGACCCAGAACTGGTCAAAGATCTTATTAAAAAAGTGAAAGGGAAATCATCGTTAGCAGCATTGAACGATCAGACACCGATTCCGTTCACTGGAACGAAAGAATTTGTATTTTCAATGGACAATGAAATTGATGTTGTTGCTGAGAATGGAAAGAAAACTGAAGGAGGAATTTCTCTTGAACCAGTTACAATTGTACCAATTAAATTTGAGTATGGTGCAAGAATATCTGATGAGTTTATGATTGCTACAGAAGAGGAGCAGTTAGATATTTTAACAGCCTTTAACGATGGATTCGCACAGAAAACAGCAAAAGGACTTGATCTTGCCGCAATGCATGGAATTAATCCGAGGACAGGAACTGCATCGAGTGTAATTGGAGAAAATCACTTCGATGCTAAAGTTACACAGACTGTAGATTATACATCTTCTACGCCAGATGAAAATCTGGAAGATGCAATTGCTTTAGTAGATGGATCAGAAGGAGATGTAACAGGATTTGCTCTCTCTAAAACCTTTGGATCGGCGATGGCAAAAGTAAAAGCAAATGGAATCAAACAGTATCCAGAGTTTAGTTTTGGAGCATCACCGGCAACGTTTAGTGGCATCCCAACCAGTGTTAATAAAACAATATCTGGTGGATCTACGAAAGATCATGGCATTGTTGGAAATTTCCAGGGAGGATTTAAGTGGGGATACTCCAAAGAGATTCCTATGGAGATTATTCAGTATGGAGATCCGGATAATTCGGGAAAAGATCTGAAAGGACATGGACAGATTTATATTCGTACAGAATTATATCTCGGATGGGGAATCTTAGTTCCAGAATGGTTTGCGAGAATCAAGGAGGCAGCATAATTGATGAAATATAGAAATATTAAGACAGGTGCAGTTATTGAAACGAGTTCCCAGATTTCTGGAGAAAATTGGGTAGAAGAAACTGATTTGGAAGATATTGATCTGGAAGAAACTGATCCGGAAGAAACTGATCCGGAAGACAAAAAACAGGAGACGGTTAAGAAAAAACCTGGTCGCAAGAAAGCGGGAGCGAATTAAATGAAAACATTCGCAACGCTTGAAGACTTAACAAAATTGTGGAGAGAATTGAAAAGTAATGAAATTGAGAGGGCAGAAAGCCTTCTCGAAATCGTATCGGATTCACTTAGGTATGAAGCAACAAAGGTTGGAAAAAATCTGGATCAAATGATTACAGAGAATAGCGCACTGGAATCTGTTGCAAAATCAGTTACGGTTGATGTTGTGGCAAGAACATTGATGACATCAACAGACAATGAACCGATGACTCAATTTTCACAGTCAGCACTTGGATATTCTGTGACGGGAACATATTTGGTTCCAGGCGGTGGATTGTTTATAAAAAAATCAGAGCTTTCGCGACTGGGACTTAGAAGGCAGAAAATAGGAGTGATGGATATATATGGAATTGATGATACAGGGGATTCCGGTAATACTGTATGAGAAGAAAATAATTGGAAAAGATGAGTTTGATCATCCGATGTATCAAGAGATTCCTGTGACAGTGGAAAATGTACTTGTGGCTCCGTCGTCAACAACAGAGATTCTGGATACATTAACGTTGACCGGGAAAAAAGCAGTGTACAATATTGCAATTCCGAAGGGAGATAATCACACCTGGCAAGATTGCCGGGTGGATTTTTTCGGAATGTCCTGGCAAGTGATCGGGTTTCCTCAACAGGGCATAGAAGCCAATATCCCGTTAAAATGGAATCAGAAATGGCAGGTGGCTTTATATGGGTAAGACAAAGATTGTTTTGAATCGTGAGGGAGTTAGGGAACTGATGCAGTCACCGGAAATACAAGCAATTCTTGGGGAGCATGCATCTAAGATAGCTCAAATTTCTGAAACAGAGGCATATGTTGCTCAGACGCGTGCAGTTGTACAGGTTTGTGGAGATGATGGAAATAATGGATTATTGAAAGCAGTTGGAAAACATGGTAGAAAAAACAGTTAAGGATTACCTGCAGTCCAGTCTCGGAATACCCGTTAGATTGGAAGGAGAGGATGATCTTGGAAAAGAATATATATTAATTGAAAAGACTGGATCTGGCAAAAAAGACCATATTCTATCGGCAACTTTGACCATCCAGTCTTATTCTATGTCTCTTTGCGGTGCAGCACTGCTTAATGAGAAAGTAAAAGAAAAGATGGAGAAAATAACTGAATTGGATGATATCTGTAAGTGCGATTTGAACAGTGATTACAATTATACAGATACGAACCGTAAGAAATACCGATACCAGGCGGTATTTGATATTGTTCATTATTAAGGAGGAAATAAGATGTCAGATGCAAAAAATGTAAGTGCAGCACAACCGAAGGTTGGCGGAGCTATCTTCCGGGCACCATTGGGAACGAAACTTCCAAAGGATGCCAAGACAGATCTGGATGCAGCATTTAAGGCTTTGGGATATTGCTCTGAAGATGGAGTAACAAACTCGAATTCACCGGAATCGGACGATACAAAAGCATGGGGCGGCGATATTGTATTAAATATGCAAACAAGCAAAGATGACAGCTTTAAGTTCAAATTGATTGAAGTATTAAATGTGGATGTATTGAAAGCTGTATATGGCAATGAAAATGTAACCGGAACTTTGGAAACAGGGATTGCGATCAAAGCAAATAACAAAGAAGCAGAAGCTTGTTCGTGGGTTATAGATATGATTTTGAAGGGCGCGTTGAAACGAATTGTGATTCCTTCTGCAGCTGTAACAGAAGTGGCTGATATCAACTACAAAGCAGAAGCTATCGGTTATGAAACGACGATCAAAACAACTCCGGATACAGAAGGACAGACACATTATGAATATATCGTAAAGAAGGGAGACCAAACAGCAAATGGTTAAAGGAATAACTGAAAGTGGATTTGAATTCGAATTAGATGAAGAAATTTTAGATGATTACGAACTGCTGGAAAGTTTGTGCGACATTGATAATGGTGATGCATCAAAGATTACAACAGTTGCAAGACAACTTCTCGGAGAGACGCAGATTACAGCGTTAAAAAATCATTTGAGAAATGAAAAGGGAAGAGTTCCGGCAACCAAAATGATCGAAGAGGTCACACAGATATTCCAGAGCCAGGCTGCAGGAAAAAACTCCTAGTCCTCGCCCGGATGATTAATATAGATGAAGAGGCGTTTATTTGTGATATGGCAGAAACGTATCACATCTATGATTATAAATCCCTACCGTTGCGCATGGTAGGGATTTTTGCGTGTGGGTTGAGGCAGAATTCAAGAATTGCGATGAAGATCTCGGGAGCAAAATTTTCACTGGAACAAATTGTTTTGGCGGCGATTGCAGATGGAACGAGGATGACGGCATGGTTGAATAGCATGAATGGAGAAAAAGGGATAAAGAAACCGACGTCATTGGTTGAAATATTGCTTGGAAATGAAACCGACGAAGAAAGCATAATTGAAACATTTGACTCAGGACAGGATTTCAATGATGAATGGATAAGATTGACAAGAGGTGAGAAGTAGTGGCAACAGAACTTGCGAAAGCATATGTGCAAATTATTCCATCAGCGCAGGGGATTAGTGGTAAAATACAGTAGGCAATAGATCCTGAAGCAGAACCGGCAGGGGCTTCCTTTGGAGGGAAATTAGTAGGTGCGGCAAAAAAGGTACTTGCGGCCGCTGCTATCGGAAAAGCAATGAAAGCATCTATTTTGGAAGGTGCAGATCTGGAACAGAGTTTAGGTGGTATCGAAACTCTGTTTAAAGATTCGGCAGACAAGGTAAAAGCTAATGCAGCTAAAGCATACCAGACAGCAGGTATGAGTGCTAATGAGTATATGGAATTGACCACCAGTTTTTCAGCGAGTCTGCTATCCAGTCTTGGAAATAATACATCTAAAGCAGCTGATATTGCAGATATGGCTATGACAGATATGTCTGATAATGCCAACAAAATGGGTACCAATATGGAGGATATTAAGAATGCTTACCAAGGATTTGCGAAGCAGAATTATACCATGTTGGACAATCTAAAACTGGGTTATGGCGGTACAAAAACAGAGATGGAACGTTTGCTTGCAGATGCTCAGAAGATAACCGGTGTAAAATATGATATTAATAATTTAGCAGATGTATATTCAGCGATTCATGTGATTCAGGGACAATTAGATATTACTGGAACAACGGCAAAAGAAGCGGCAACTACAATATCTGGATCGTTTAATTCTATGAAAGCAGCTGCTAAAAATGTAATGGGGCAGATTGCCCTTGGAATGGATCTTGGACCGGCATTGAAAGCATTGTCAGAAACAATTACTACTTTTGTAGTTGGAAATCTGCTTCCGGCAGTGTGGAATGTGTTATCGGCTTTTCCGGGAGCTGTTGTAAGTTTTGTACGAACTTTTATTCCGGAGATTGTTGCAGCATTGATGGAGTTTATTCCGCAGATTCAAGGACAGATAGTTGCGGCGGTGCCACAATTTTATGAAATGGCAGGAAGTATGATTGGCACATTAAACAGTGGCATTCAAACACAATTGCCAAGTATTTTACAGAATGGCGTGGAAATAATTACAAACATCGTAAATGGAATATTACAAAATATTCCGCAACTTCTTACGATGGCAGGAAATTTAGTTGTTCAGTTTTCAAATGCTATATTACCTGCGCTGCCACTTTTGCTGGAAGCTGGAGCTCAATTGTTACGCAATCTGGCAAATGGAATTGTTAATAACCTGCCACTGATTTTGACAGTAGCAGCACAAATTATAGTATTACTAGTGGCATCAATTGCACAGCGGCTTCCGAGTATTTTGCAAAGTGGAATTGAAATCATGGGAAAACTGGCAGCAGGACTAGTAAGAGCAATTCCAACAGTGGTAGGAAAAATACCTCAAGTTGTATCAGGCATAAGATCGGCATTTTCAAATGTAGACTGGAGTTCAATTGGTAGAAATATTATAAGTGGAATTGCAAATGGATTAAGAAGTGCCGGGAATATGTTATGGAATGCAGTTAAAGGAGTGTTGGGAAATTTCAAAGAAAAGGTATTAGCATTCTTCGGAATACATTCTCCGGCCAGATGGGGAGTGTTTGTCGGTGAAATGATAGATAAAGGAATTATAAATGGATTGGTAAAAAATGCAAAAGGAATACTTGGTGCATCGAATTTGATTTCTGATACAATTTCAAATGCTATACAAACCGATGATACATATGAAGCAAACATAAAAGTAAGGCAGGCAAGTCAGTATGTAGGAAGCACAGATCTGTTTTATAAAGAAAATGGAATCCAGGAGATAATGAATAAAATTAAAAAACTTGAAGGATCATTAGAGCAACAAAAAATAGTTGCTTATTTTTATTTAGATAAAAAACTTATTGCAAAGACTTTAGCAGAGCCAATAAACGACATAATAGAAAACAACAAAAAATTTGATACGATGTTAATGGGGGTAAGGGTGTAATGAGTTTATCAGTGAAATATGACGGAACTGATCTTGGAACATTCCTTCACGTGTTGGATGGATATACAATACATGGAGGTGCAAATTGGGAACCTTCATATAACGAAGTACAAGGGAAAAGTGCAGCAGACTTTACAAAAACAAAATATAAAATTAAAAAAATATCAATGCCGTTTGCGATGAAGAATAATCTTAATGAAAAATATGATTTATTGCAAAAAATATTAAATGTGGATGCACCTAAATTTTGGGAAATATTCCGGATAAATATTTTATGGCAGTTCCAGAGGGAGATTTGGATTTTGAAGAGATTAACAAAAATGGTGGCAAAGGAAAAATCAAATGGTTAGTATGTGATGGGCTCGCCCATTCGCTGACGAAAAAGGAATTTCATGCTATAAAAAATGTAGATGGAATATTAGAAGCTACGATTGTTAATGATGGATCTGCAGCTGTGCCTATTGATTATGAGATTGAACATAACCATGAAAACGGGTATATAGGTATTGTATCACAGTATGGAGCAATAGAACTTGGACGTATAGACGAGGAAGATGATGCAACGGCCAATAAATCGGTGACTTTAATTAATTTTACGAAATATGCGGATTTTGATGCGATGACGACAGGAGAGGGGATAACTTCCGAAACTACTTATGGAAAAACTGGTACATTTAAAGAAATCAGCTACAATGGCCGATCGTGGTTAAGCTTAAGTTCCTTGGGATCCGGAAATTATTATAAGGGAGCCTGTAAGAAGATTACGATACCAGCAGATGAAAATGGAGAAGTAGGGGCAAAGAATTTTAAAGCGCAATGCCGGGTGAATTATGAGACGGTCAAGCGATTGAGGCAGACAGGTATGCTGCAGTTTGTTGTAGGAGATGAAGATGATGCAGTATTGGCATTGATTTATTTCAATAAAAATAGTAAGACATCGAATACGGCTCACTACAGATGCAGAGTAGGAAAGCAGGATAAAAATAAAATCAATTTTACTCCAAACTATCAAAATCTTACAACGAAGTCAGGGAACCTGATATCCATCACAAAAACGGGAGGTCTCTTTGCATTTGACATTTGTGGAAAAAAATATCAATTCCGAGATGATACATTGGCAGAAAAGAAAGCAAAAACACTTACGGTATTTATGGGAAATATGCCGGGAGCGGTGGAAAGCTTTTTTTCAACATCTTCTAATCTTGGAAGAATGTTGCTGACAGATCTTACTTTTCGGAAAGATAATGTGTTATATACGTATGATATTCCAAATCGCTACTCTGAAGGGTGCGTGGTGAAAGTGGACGGAGAAAGCACGAAAGTCTATGTAAATGATGTAGAAAGTCCGGGAGATGAAGTGTTGGGAAGTAAATATTTTCTGGCACCACCAGGAGAAACAAAGGTAAGATTTTATTATTCAGAATTCTCTACTCCGGCTCCGACAATCAAAGCGTACATAAGGGAGGCATATCTGTAATGGAAAATGTCAGAATTGCAATATTAAACAGTGAAAATAAAGTAGTTGCATATATGGATAATACAGCACCAAATGCAATGCATTATTATGATGATGAGTTACATACATATCTTCAAGGATCTGCATATACATTCAAATTTGAAACCGGTACATTGAACACAGAAGCTGAATATCTGGCAGTGGGAAATCATTTGGCTTTTCAGCATGCTGATAAGGATTATTATCTCAATATTATGCATGTAGAAAAGACGGAATATACGGCTTCTGTTGAAGCTTATGGATTACTTTTTGAACTTTTAAACGAAGAAAAAGATGCTTATAAAGCTTCGAAAGCAATGTCCTTTATCGAATATATGAAAATATTTGATTCAGCAGGAAGTGTGAAAATAGGCATTAATGAAATTTCAACATATAGCCGAATGATAGAATGGACAGCCAGTGAAGAAATGCTTGCAAGAATTTATTCACTGGCTACAAATTTTGATGCAGAGGTCGAATTTATTACAGAGCTTAATAAGGACTATTCGCTTAAACAGATTGTAATGAATATCTATAAAAAACATTCGGATACAGTTCAGGGAATGGGCACGGATAGGAGCGATGAGATTATCCGTTATGGAAAAGGAATTACTGGAATTACAAAAACTGCAGATATTAGAGAGCTATATACGGCGATAAGACCATACGGAAAGAATAATCTGACAATCAACGGCTTGAATAAGACAGAGTATGACACAAATAAAAATGTGGAATACAAGACTAGTGGAAATAATATTCTGGCGGTACAGGCAAAAGACAGATTCCCGGCAATGCTTACGGACTATACGACAGATAGATATGTTGTGATGATCTGGAACTATGATACAGATAATAAAAATACCTTATATTCAAAAGCTTTGGCAAAACTTAAACAGATCTGCGAACCCAAAGTGAGTTATGAAGTAAAAGGATACGTAGAGAGAAACATTGGCGATACAGTAACTATCGCAGATGAAGAATTTCATCCGGAATTATACTTAAAAGCCAGAATTACTGAGCAGGTAATCAGTTTCACGGATTCCGAAAAGAATGTAACAACCTACGATAATTTTACGGAATTATCCAGTCAGATATCGCCAGAACTTATTAAGCAGGTTCAAAAGTTAATAGATGAAAATAAATCTTACAAATTAGATTTGATCTCATATCGGAGTGAAGATGATACATTGATTCTAAAAGCTAAATTGTTGGAAAACGTGAAAGATGTAACTGAAAATTTTCCAGAAAGTTATTATACCTGGTATAAACTTAGCGGGAGTGATCTGGTTGAAGTTGGTACGGGATATACATTTTTAGTTGAATCGCAGAAAGGGATCTACAGATGCATATTTGATGACGGGAGTGATGTGGAATGAAATTAGAAGCGGAATATGCAATGATGCAAGGCGAACAGGGCCCACAGGGTGAAAGAGGTCCTCGGGGCGAACAAGGCATCCAAGGAGAGAGAGGTCCTCAAGGTTCCCAAGGTCCCCAAGGTGAACAAGGTCCTCAAGGCTTACAGGGGTTACAAGGCGAGAAAGGTGAACAGGGTATCCCCGGTCCAACAGGAGAGACCGGAGCTACCGGAGCAACAGGTCCACAAGGACCGGCGGGGAAAGATGGAACAAACGGGAAGACCAGTTATTTCCATATAAAATATTCTCCGGTAGAGAATCCAACCTCATCTCAGATGTCAGAAGTCCCGAATACTTATATTGGAACCTATGTGGACTATACAGAGCCGGATTCGGCAGATCCAAGCAAATATACCTGGTATAGGTTTCAAGGCTTACAGGGGGCACAGGGAACGCAGGGAATCCCAGGAACCAATGGTGTAGATGGGAAAACATCATACCTGCATATCAAATACTCTAATGATGGTGGTAAGACATTCACATCGAATGCTGGAGAAACAGTCGGGGATTACATTGGACAGTGTACGGACTTCAACAAAGATGATCCTACGACGGTGGGAGCTTATACGTGGAGTAAGATTAAGGGAGAGACGGGAAATACAGGAACAGGTATTGCAAAGACGATACGATATTATATGCTCCAGTCTTCTTCATTCGCAGCACCATCTAAACCAACTGCGAACCCACCTGCGGGATGGAGCGATACAGAACCGTCATATGTTTCTGGAAGTACCAATACTTTGTATTTTGTGGATTGTAATATTTACAGTGATACGACATTCAGTTTCTCTGAGGTATCGAAAAGCAGTACATATGAAGCTGCTAAAGATGCCTGGAATAAAGCCAATAATGCTCAGGAGAGTATTGATAATCTTGAGATCGGTGGTAGGAATTTATTGACGAATACCTGGACAATGGACAGTCCGTGGACAAACTCTCCAAAAGCTGCCGCCAAGTTTGATGAGACCGAGAAAATTTATTATCGATCTGTATGGAGTAGCACTAGTTCTAGTTGGAATAATTATGTGACACAGCATGTAAAAGTACAGCCTAGTACAGAATATACACTATCATTTCTGGCAAAAAGACAGTCAGCAGACGTAAATCCTACGCTAATGTGTAGACTCGATAGAGACGCCGCGATTAAATATATCGTTCCGGCTAGTGGTGTAAAACTTGGCACTTCATGGAACAGATATAACTATACGTTCACTGCACCCGACAATGCATCAAATGAACCACTTAGATTTTACGCATATGTAGGAAGTGGAGCATATAATGAAGATACAGCTTTGTTAATCGCGAATGTAAAACTCGAAAAAGGTAACAAAGCTACTGATTGGACTCCGGCACCTGAAGATGCTATTGCACAAGTGGACGTAGAATATTACCTTTCCGATTCAGCTACATCTTTATCTGGCGGTTCATGGACAACTCTTGCACCAACATGGGTAGACGGCAAGTTTATGTGGTCAAGAACAGTTACAGTAGACGGTACTGGAAATAAAACATATTCTCCAAGTCAAAATGGTGTATGTATTGCTGGAGCTACCGGTAATACTGGAGCAACCGGAGCGGCAGGAAAAGGCGTAAAGTCAATTGTAGAGCAGTACTACAAGTCTACATCAGTAACTTCATTAACTGGAGGATCATGGAGTACAACCTATCCGGGATGGGAGAACGGAAAGTATATCTGGACAAGGTCTGTAATTACTTATACAGATAATACAGAGACTACCACAACTCCAGTATGTGTTACTGGAACAAAAGGGGATATCGGTCCTCAAGGACCACAAGGGCAGACAGGGGCAGCTGGTAAAGATGGACAAATGCTCTATGCAACATGTGACACCGCAGCCGGAACCGTAGCGAAAGTTGCAACTCTTGCATCTGGAACATTATCTCTTAAAGCCGGAGCAACAGTAGCTGTTAAATTTACTTATGCAAATACAGCATCCAGTCCAACACTTAATATTGCTGGTACAGGTGCAAAAGCAATGTATATCCAAGGTGTCCGGGATGTATACTGGACTGATGGAGCAACAGTAACCTTCACGTATGACGGGGCAAACTGGAGAGTAGCATCAGAACCGGTATATGCGCCAACCGCTACGATCGGTAATGCCGCGGGATTCCACGTGTTTATAGATGGAACTAGCGTGCAAGTACGTAAAGGTTCTGAAGAACTTGCTATTTTTAAAGGTGATGAAATTCGACTTGGAGAAGGTGCAGATTGTGCAAAGGTATTTATAGGAGATTTGGAAATAGGCGTAGATGGAGCAGAAACATATCTTAGAAACTCATCTACTAGAATTTCAACGAAGTCATCTCATGAGGGCGGCTCGGCATCAGTGCCATCCTTAGTAGTTGATGATAAAGATACATGGATAAATGGCCGAGGTATGAGCAGTTTAGTTAACTTTTTCCCAGGAAATGTACACAGGATGACTGCAGGAACAAAAGTGTTAACCGCTGGCAAGACCGGAACGTCAAGACAATTGTTTAGCAACTCAGAAATTAATAGTTTGTTGGGTGTTAGTAATAGCTCAAATGGAAATACGGCAGTGATGGTGAGCAATGGTGATGGAGCCGCTACCGGTGTGCATGTAGAAGGATGTACTTATCAGAACGGAGCTTGGCATACAGTATTTAACACTAATATTGGCTCAGTCCCTATTAGAATAAATTATATTATTACTTACTGGGGATAAAATCTGTACCAAGGAGGTATCACAAGATTATATGCGAGGTAGTTTCCAAGAAATGAATATTTCTTGGAAACGCATTCCTTCTGCTGTATAATGACGGTGGAAGGAGGAAAGAAATTGGATCATACAATATGGAGAAACAGATTAAACAACAGAAATGACATGGCTGCTAGAATTACACATTTAACTCGAGGAAATGATGCAGACGATGCATTTAAAAACTTATGGAAAATTTTAGTAGATAAAAAATTGAATGGAAGTGGAAATTCTGGATTTATAAATGGAGAAAGAAAAGCCGTATGCCTTCAAGAACTTCCGTTAAGCGCTATTGCGGAGAATTTAAGATATGAAGAAATACTAAGTGATAAAATTAGATACTCTCCGTTTGGAGTAAGATTTCATAAAATGTTCATATATAATAAAGGTGGGAGACCAGTTATCTATGAAAATAAAGAGATTATGAAAAAGTTGCTTCCGGAAAATGAATATTGGCGAATTGTTGATTTGGATTTAACAGATCCAAAATCGTTTGTTGATTGGACGCATGAAAGAGAATGGAGGGTACCGGGAGAACTATCATTTAGTTATAATAATATAGAAGTTATTGTGAAAGATAGTAGCTATTATAGGAAACTTGTCGAACAGTGCATTAAGACAAAAAGAACAGACATTCTTGTTAATATACGTGGAATAATAACATTGGATAGCGTATATTCTTAGACTAGAGAGGTTGATTCTTCTCTTTTTCTATGCGAAGAGGTGAACATATGGAGATCAGAGCGAGACCGTAAGGTCTTATTTTTATACGCAAAATTAAAGAATCGAGGTACATAGAGTGTATGTAGACGTAAACACAATCATTACTGCTGGAAGCTTATTAACGGCCGTAGTGGTTATCTTTTCCGCTGTTTTCGCAGTATACAAGTGGTATTTAAGACAGAATGAGCAGGATAAAGAGATAGAGAGAATGAAATCAGAACAATGTTTGCTTACTTATGGAATTCTGGCTTGTCTGAAAGGTTTGAAAGAACAGGGATGTAATGGATCTGTTACAGAAGCAATAGACAAGATTCAGAAGCATATAAATAAGCAAGCGCATGATCAGGAGGATTAAGCATGGATATTAGTACATTAGGAACAGTAGTAGGGATCGTAGCAATCTGTTATGTAATTGGACTTGGCTGCAAGGCATATGAGAAAATTCCAGACAAATGGATTCCAGTCATCATGGCTGTATGTGGTGGAGTTCTGGGCGTTGCCGGACTCTACACAATGCCGGACTTTCCGGCCGGCGATGTGATCAATGCAGTTGCGGTCGGAATGGCCAGCGGATTAGCGGCGACAGGAGTAAATCAGTTATATAAACAGCAGTGCAAGTAGAGGGCGATTATTCGCCCTCTGACATATTATATAGTGTGCGACGTCGCACAGAAAGGAGCAATCATGGCACATTTATTTTTAATAGCCGGTCACGGGGCTGGTGACAGTGGAGCCGTTGGATACGGTTACACTGAGGCAGAGAGAGTCCGGGCACTTGCAAGACGAATCGCAGCGTATGGAGGAAGTAATGTTACTCTGGGAGACGTGAGTCGGAACTGGTATGCAGACAAGGGTATCAGCTCACTCAATATTCCAAAAAGCTATCAGATTTTGGAACTTCATATGGACAGTGGAGCATCGACAGCTAAAGGCGGGCACGTGATCATCAAGGAAGGATATAATCCGGACCAGTATGACACGGCACTCGCCAACTTCATCGGTTCGTTCTTTCCTGGAAGAGCCAATAAGGTTGTAGGCAGAGCACACCTCGCTAACGTCAATCGTGCAGCTGCTAAAGGTTATAGCTACAGACTGTTGGAAAACGGATTCATCTCAAATCAGGAAGATCTTACTAAATTCAACAATCAGATCGACGACCTGGCAAGAGGAATCCTTAAGTCCTTTGGCATTACATCAGCAGCACCGGTAGCACCAGTTAAGAAGAAAGCAGAACCAATTGACGGAGAGATCAGATCCGGTGGAGTATTCCAGAACAAGACCGATAAGTTCGGTACGGTATCATATCAGGCTCACATGAGAGGTATTGGATGGGGCAACTGGCAGTCTGACGGTTTAATGGTTGGTTCTACCGGTCAGAATCGTAGGATTGAAGCACTGCACATTCAGCCGGATGGAGAAACGGACGTTGTTGTTCACATGAAAGGAATCGGCAACAAAGAATACAAGAACATCACAAAAGACACTCTGATCGGAACTACCGGACAGAACAGAAGACTGGAAGCTATCCGGATCACCGGAAAGGAATTATTCTACCTGTACAGAGTCCACCAGAAGAGTGTCGGCTGGAGTGAATGGGCGAACAATGGAGAATGGGCAGGCACTACAGGCAAGGGACTGCAGATGGAAACGTTAGAGATTAAGAAGTCCATGTTCAGTGTTGAAGCACACGTACAGGGCAAGGGATGGCTGACACCAAAAGCAGCAGAAAATGTGATTGGTATCACCGGTCATGCATTACGTCTGGAAGCAATCCGGATTAATCCATACGGAAAGACAATCAAAGCAAAAGCACATATCCAGAGCAAAGGCTGGGTAGATTATGGTGAGATCACCAAAGATACAATTATCGGAACAGTCGGAGAGCAGAAACGCCTTGAGTGTCTGTGCTTCGAAGGAGATTTCCAGTATCGTGTTCATATCCAAAGTTCCGGATGGACAGACTGGACAAAAGCGGACGGAGTAGCTACTCTTGGAACGGTAGGTCAGGAACTTAGGATCGAGGCTATTCAGTTTAGATAAAAACTGGCAGTAGCTTTAGAAATTACAGTGAATAAAAGCAATTTGCCCCTTTAGTGCCCTTTTTCGAGATTTGGATAAAAGAAAAACACTGGAAACTCAACGTTTTCCAGTGTTTCATAAAATATGTTCAATGCGGAAAAAGGGACTTGAACCCTCACAGGATTGCTCCCACTAGAACCTGAATC
>OGPV01000393.1_pt1 | contig 34639 bp, 66 predicted proteins | sample 1553001 | NCBI WGS metagenome assembly OGPV01 (sample SAMEA2580268, study PRJEB22360) | human gut metagenome | biome: human gut; feature: human-associated habitat; material: faeces | place: Denmark | collected 2008/2010
AAGTCTGAAAACCCGCATAAATAAAGGATTCTTGAAAATTTTCATTAAAATTAGATTAAAGAAAATGTCTTTGCGAAATCCCTTGTAAAATGCGGAAAAGCTAGTAAAATCAAGGCTTTGCGGACTTTTGTTAGAGCGATTAAGACAGTTTAAAAAAGATAAAAATAGGAACGGTTAGTCACAGTTAGTCACAAATGGAACTTTTATCTTTTCAATCTCTGCCCGGAGTTCTTCCAGTGTCCTGTGACCGTACACAGCGTTCGTGACATCGTTTCCAAACGAATGTCCCAGCATCCTCTTCCGATCGTTCTCCCGGACGCCATATTTTTCACACAGAGTAGAAAAGGTGTGTCGACAATCGTGCGGTGTGTGCTTCGGGTCGCCGGTTATTTTCAAGCGTTCCAGTGTAGGGTAAAACAGGGCGTTTCGGTGTTGTGTCTGGGAATAGATGCAGAGCCTGCCGTTTTGCGTCAGGACCTTGTTCTTCGCAAACTCATATATGGACGGATGAATCGGAACGATCCTGTCTTTTCCGGCTGCGGTCTTGATGCCGCCCTGGAAATATCTCTCTTCAAGATTAGTCGTAAGCTTCAGGACCTCGCCAATTCTCCATCCAGAGTAACACATGATTAGAATGAGCTGCACTTCCGGGTCGTCGGTGTTCTGCCAGAGCGTCTGAAGCTCCAAATCAGAAAACGGGGTCCCGTGTTCGACGTCATCTTTTGCTTTGACAGAAACATACAGTGCCTTGTTTTCCGTGACTATCTCTGAGTAGATTGCGAATTTATACATTTGTTTAAAAAGCATGAGAATCGTGTTTAAGCTCTGCTTTTTGAGTGGGCAGTCGTCAATAACCTTTTGCAAATCCGGCGCCTTCAAGTCTTCAAATGTACGATCATACAGGGACTTGCTGTTAAGATACCCACAGTGGTATGCGTTCCTTGAAGACTTCGACAGATCGGTGTCTTCCGGGAACTTCCATGCTATGAACTTTTCGTATACCTCTGAGAACGTCAATTTGTGCGTTTCCGGGTGTTTTTCTTCTGTGCCCTTAAATGTATTGTAGTCTGACAGAATACGGCTTACAAGGGCGTCTGTGTCTGTTGTGGGGGCAATCTCAAGTTCTTTTTCCATACCCGGCTTGTACGTCCCGGCTTTGTATGCTGTCAGAACGGCAAACCCTTTCAGATAGTCGTCAACGTAGCAGATCGCAGGCGGGCGGACCGCTTTTCCTGTTGCGTCCAGTGTTGCCGGTGGGTGCACTGCATAGCAGTTTCTTCGGCCCTTGCCGAGATAGCGGATAGACCCGAAGCTATTCGGCAACTTCGGGTATTTCTTTCTTTTTGCCATATTTTCCTCCTTATAAAAACAGCCCCTGCCGTTAAGCAGGAGCCGTGTTATTTACTCTATCTCGTCAATATCAAGAGAATATCCCAGCACTTCTCCGACATCTGTACATTTTCCTTTTAATGTTACTTTATCGCCTTTGGTAAGAGATGCTACCTTTGATTTTTGCTCGTCGTTTTTAATATTACACTGTACGCCAATAATCTCAAAGTCACCATCGGCTGTGAGGCTGATGTATTTTCCAGAGGCATCAATGTTACTGAGATTTCCGGTGATCTCAAGATATTTACCTTTGTACTTGTCAGATGCACCCATTGCGTTACTGTCAAGATCGGATATCATATCGTTAACGGAAACGGCAGTGTACTCGATCGGAGCAGCTTCTTCTTTTGGTTTAGCAGCAGTTTCTTTCTTTTCTGAAGAAGTAGCGGTTGCTGCGCTTTTATCTGATTCTGAATCACTTTCGCCAGCTACAGCTCCGATGATGGCTCCGACAAGGATTATCAGCACAACCCATTTGAACTTTCCACCTTTTAATTTCTTCCGGCACTGCGGGCAGACTTTAGCATCTGCCGGAATCTCTGTTTTACAATATTTGCATTTCTTTGTTTTCTCTTCGCTCATGCTTTATTTCCCTCCAATGACATAGTTTTCATATTTTTCTCTTATTTTCGCAAGTTCTCTTTGCCTGATCGGGACGATCGCGCCAGATACCATCGTAAAAAAATGGCTTACTTCGCTTACCTCGTCCATATTAACTATATAGCTCTGGTGGCAGCGCAAAAATCTTCCGTCAAGACTCTTTTCGATATCATTGAGCTTTCCTCGTTCCTTGTGCGATATTCCGCACGTGCAATGGATCATTATGTATTTGTTCTGGCTTTCGATGTATTCAATATGCCGGAATTCAGATCTGTGAAAGTAGTTCTTGTTCTTGATAGTAAGCGTTTTTTCACGGATATTTTCAAGCGTCTGTTTAACAACTGAATACATTCTTCCATGCTCAGAGCCTTTAATGATGTAATGAACCGGCAGCACATCAAGTGCATCAAATACATATTCTTTGCGTTCTGTCCAAAAAGTGATATTTCCATAGTATCCGATTTTTCTTAATCTTTTGGCAATCTCTATGCCATTTTCTCCGTTAATGGAGACATCAAGAATTATTATGTCATACCATTCACCATCTGAAACATCGTCGATCAAAGGCTTTCCGCTGGTGTAGGTGGTTAATGCATATCCACCATCACCATGCTCTTTTAGATATCGGTCAATGCTATTTTTGAAAATCTCAATCCGTAAATTATCATCGTCACAAATCGCAATTTTCATTTAAATCATTCCCTTGTAAACATTGTTTTCGCCATTTGCAAAAAAAAGTGTTTAAATATGTTATTTTTATTATAGCATCGTTAAATTTAGTTGTAAATAGACGTTTTGAGGTGATTTATGAAATGAAAATAAGCAAAAATATACTAATTATAATAGGAGCTGTGCTTTTGCTTAATTACATTGTTTATTTACCAATGTGTGTAGACGATTATATCCGTGAAGAGCCAGGAGTGTATTCTGTCCAAAATGCGTACAGATCTTCCACCCTACATAAGAATAGCGCCCATGAAATAAAGCAGACCATGCTGCCGTTTTTATTCGCCCTGCCACTAAACAGAAAAGACTATATCTTTGATGTTACGAATAATTTCTATGCAATCATAAACATATCGGTGTATATCTGGCAGTTTCCAAGGGCAAACATTAGTGATATAATAGCAAAAAAATGAACGAATGTTCGGTTATATTTCCCACAAACCGCACATATACTGTAATGTAGGTGGTAATTGCAATAGGGAGGGTTATTTATGGATTATAAGAAGGAGATTATTGAGATGATAAATGGAATAAAAAAGACAGGTACATTAGAGTACCTGTACACATTCATAAAACTATTTTTGGAGAGGTGGGGCGATTAAGCCCCACTTTTTTTAATTAGAAAGCATGGAATCAATTAGACTTAAAACAATTTTCTGATCGCGTTCGCTTAATAATGAGAATTTTGAAATCAGATTAAAATCTTCTTTCGCCTGATTAGGTGTGTCTTTTCTGGCACGTCCTACGTTAAATCCCATTAACCACGACTCTGAAACATTTAGTGCCATTCCTAAGACAACCAGTTTTTCTTGACTAGGCTCTGTCTTTCCAGAAACGTACTGGCTAATATCTGACTTATTCATTTTCACATTGTATTTCTTACAATATGGAAGAACAAGATTGAGAATATCAACCTGTCTCAGATTACGTTCGTCCATCAAAGTCTTAAATCTTTCTGACGAACTAACTTTTTCCATTATATTATTCTCCTTTCGCTTTCTGATGATAATATATCACATATGAAACAAAAGTTCAAGACTTAAAACAAAAAAGTTAAAAATATTGAAAAAATGTATTGACATAGCGTAACGGCGGTGTTATATTATAATTAGTTCAAAACATTGAACTAGAAAGGAGTGCAGATATGGCATTTGATTATAGTAAGCTCAAAGGAAGAATCGTTGAGAAATATGATAGTCAGAGTTCCTTTGCGAATGCTATGGAATGGTCGGAGCGTACATTGTCGTTGAAGCTCAACGGAAAGCTGTTTTGGAAGCAGTCAGATATTTGCAAGGCAGTCAATCTGTTAGAACTTTCTGCTGATGATATACAGGACTATTTTTTTAAAGAAAAAGTTCAAAGTTCTTAACTAGAAGGGAAGTGAAAACAATTGAGCAGATACAAAAACAAAGTCGAAGAGTCCTTTGGAGAGCTTTGGAAATTTGTTCTGGATTTGCAATATGAGACAGGCAAGATTAAAAAAGCTGTTCTGACAGGGGAAAAAGGCGACTTGAAGATGCCCGAAGAAATTCCAAGTGAGCAGACGGATAACGAATATCTGAAAGAGCAGTTCGGAATATATTCACGATATGTGAAATCATTATCCATCTGCACACACGTTTTGACAGTTATTTCAATAATTGCTCTAACAATTTCAATAGTGGCTCTGATTGTATAGAGATTGAGAAAAGACCTGTAATCAGCGCAATGATGGACAGAACAGTTGTTATCCAAAATCTGGATATATCTTGAAAATATGCTTTCATGGCGACTTCACCCGCTTGCGTGATTTCATATGCGTGATCTTGCGACCTTGAACGCATAAAGCACTTTTTACCGAAAAGGTATCTGCAAGCATCTGCTTCACGCTGATTACCAGGAGTAAATCCACAATTTCTTAAAGCTTTTTTCAATATTTTATATTGATATCTTGTTATCAAATGAGCACCTCCTTTACAGGAGAGTATATCACAAGAAAGGAGTGAGTGCATGTCTGAAAAAGAAAAAAAGATTCTTGAATCAATAACCAAGGCAGTTCCTAATATGTCGGAATTTGACAAGGGGTATTTCCTTGGGGTCGGCGAAACAATTGCAAAATACAAGAATCCCGATAAAACTGACAAGTTTCTTGAGCCGAAGATTCCAGAAAGTAATCAGGCAGATTAAAACCATCTACAAAGTTCTTAACTTGGAGGTGAAAGCAAATTGAAAAATAGAATCGCATTTTGGATTCTTTGTTTTGTGCTTTCGGCTACCTGCGGAGCACTTGGAAGCCTACTCGCACAGTGGATGCTAAAGTAACATCTGAGTGATTACAGTAGCCAGGAATCCAGTAAATCCGCCAACAACAGCACTAAATAAAGCTACTCGGAAATCATGTCGCCATTGCTGTTTCCGTAATTCTTTTTCTTTAGCTTCTTTTATTTGCTGTTCAAGGACGCTGTGCGGAACTATGGAGCCGTTCGCTATACTGGGTTTCTTCATATCAATATCACCTCCCATCTCTAGGGAGTATACCACAAGAAAGGAGTAAATATATGAGTAGATCACTTGAAAAAAGGATTCGTTCATTGGAAAGAAGAGCTGCCAGCCTTGAATCGCAACTTCAAGACCAGCAACAAATTATTTCTTCTCAGCGTCCGAACGTCCGCCCTGAATCACTTTTAAAACAGGCGACTCGTGATGCTCAGTCAGGTGTTCGTACTTCAGCATTCCGAATGAATCTAGGTAATCGAATATTATTTGAACAGAAGACTGAATAGATGTATTTACGGCGTTTCTGATGATTTGAAATTGTTCTTTTGATACGCAAGGTTCACTTTCTGACAGACCTTGTAGCAGGCTCTGAGCAACATTAACAGAGTTTTCATTTAAAATTCTTTCAACATCGGAGTTAATGGCCGACATAAATTCATCGTAAGTCATTTTTAACACCTCCTTTCATAGGAGAGTATAGCACGAATTAACAAGGAGGGGAACATGAGCGAAGTCGATACTTACATCAAAGAAAATGCAGAAGTTCATCAGTTCGCCGCAGAGATTGCGAGAATCATATCAGGCATTCCACAAATGCCAGAGTTTTCATCAGAGAGTATGAGCGTATCTGATGCAAGCAAGCTGATCGGACTTCCTGTAACATCAATCCGAGCAGGAATTGTATACGGATGGCTGCCGATCGGGACTGCTATCCAGAATAACAAGCCAGCAAAAAGCCTTTCCGGTGGCAGGATCACATACATCATAAGCCCTAGGAAAGTCTATGAAGTAACTGGTCATGTCTGGAAAGGCAAAGCTGCTCTTAATAAGTGAGTGCCCCGGAGGGAGTCGACGCCTCCACCCCGGAGCTTTGCACCCACTAAAGTACCTTAGTGGATAGATACATTATAGTTCTCTATCTGCTAATTGTAAAGACAAATAAGAAAAAATAAGGAGAAATTAGCAAGATATGAGTGAAATTAGAAACGAAAATCAGCTCACATGGGCTGACATCGAAGTAGCGCTTGCTACTGAGATTGTCGAGGAAAGCAAGAAAAAGTCAAGAAAATGGTTCACCGCATGGATTGTAACAGCCGCCGCACTGGTAGCGAGCAACCTTGCGTGGATCATAGGAGGTATTAGTGAATAATCTGAAAAACATCATCTGTGCCGCACTGATCGGGAGCTTTTCCACGTTCCTTCCATTCTGGCAGTGGGGCGGACCGGGCAGACAGCTTTTTGCGGCGGCAATGACCACGATGATTATATATGGAATTCTCTGGGATATTGATACGCCAGAGGGAAAGGAGAACGAAAATGTATAAGAAAGAGATTGATGAAATTTACGAACTCTGTAAAAGAGTTGCGAATGAGGTTCCGACAGCAAGTGTCATGTTCAGTTATTCAATTTATGACATGACCGTATGTGGACTTAAAAGGAAAGAAGATATTAGGCTTCCCGAAGACGTGTTTAAGTGGGATTTGTACCAAAGCGTATCTTTTAATCCATTTTACGAGAAAGAAAGTCGTAAAAAGCTTAGTAAAATTAAAACTTTCTTACTAGAACTTCTGATAGATGGGAGGTGTCCGTTAAATGTTGAATCAGACAGAGTTGAAGCTCCTGCCAACAATGGAACTGACAGTGGCAGTAAACGAGCTTCTGGGGGAGCTGAACAGGCGGAAAGCGTACATTCTTGACTGGGAGAACCCGGATATGTATCTGAATCACCTCGAATATCACTGTGCCGGTGGAACATTTTTAAATGGCAAAAAAAATCCGGTGAGAGGTGATGGCTCCGACAATGTGTATTGCTTTTTTAAGGCGGTGTGAATATGTTAAAGAATTTTAATGAGATGAGAAAGGTCGATGTGCTTCCGTATTGTGAAAAACGAGAAGGTATGTTGTATCTGAACTGGGCAAAATGTATTGACCTTCTGCATGAGAATGGAGCCGAGGCTGTGTATTTCGTTCCAATCCCGAATGAACGTACTGGGGGAAGCCTTTACTATTCAGACGTTACATTTACGGACAAGAATGGCGTAACGAACCGGGCTTATGAGACCAGGATCAAGGTTGTGATCGATGACAAAGAATATGTCATGCAGTCTCCGGTAATGAATGGAACAAACCCTGTAAAGGATAATTCCATGAGTCAGCAGAGAGTGTGGAACAGTATGTGTCGTTCCTTTGTGAAGTGCGTGGCCATACATACAGGACTGGGGTTCAATCTCTGGTTAAAAGAGGAACATAAGCCGTTCAGCAATGAGATACCGGGTGATGAACCACTTGCTACAGCTGCACAGGTCAAGACAATCAAGAGCATAGGAAAGAAACACAACATTAACCTGGAATACTGGATCAGCTCAAATGGAAAGAACTGGAAAACTCTTACAGAAACTGATGCAGGAAATATGTTGAATGCCTTAAAAGAAAAGTATGGTGATGACTGATGGAGTTTAAAGGCAAAATCTCAGCCATGTTCAGAGATATGGTAACAAGGAACTGGAACATTACCATATCCACCGATCAGGACATCTCAGAAGCCCTACAGACGTTCTCAGGGAAAGAACTGGATGTGGAGTTGAAACAGCACAGGGAGAAGCGTTCTCTTGATGCAAACGCCTATTACTGGTGCCTTCTGACAAAGCTGGCGAAGGTACATGGATGGACGAATACAGAAGCTCATAATAGGATGCTCAGAGAGTATGGACAGTTCGAACGGGTGGAAGGGCAGTTGATCGCTGTTCCCTTACCCGATACTGATCAGACAGAAAAAGAGGTTCTGAATAAGATGGAATATCATCTGGCACTCTCTCCGAAGATTACGGTCATGAAGGGGCAGACAAAGAGAGTATATATTCTACTGAGAGGTTCCAGTACCTACAACACAGAAGAAATGGCCAGACTGATCAGCGGACTTATTGAGGATTGCAGAGATTCCGGCATCCCGGACAGCGAGATCATGACACCATTTGAAAAGCAGAAATTATATGAGCAATACGGAATAGGAGTGAAGCATGAACAGCAGAAGTAAAGGAGCCACCGGAGAGCGGGAAGTCGCGAGTACTCTCCGGGGGTACGGGTATAAAAAAGCCAGGAGAGGACAGCAGTACAGCGGAGCAAACGGTGATGCGGATGTAGTTGGCCTTCCTGGAATACATATCGAAGTCAAGAGAAGAGAACGTCTTAACATATACGACGCGATAGACCAGGCCAAGAGAGACAGAAAGCCGGACGAACTTCCAGCTGTGTTCCACCGCAAGAATCATTGTGAATGGCTTGTAACTATGACATTAGAGGACTGGATGCAGTTATACAGGGAATGGGAGGCTGGCCATGGATTATGTGAAGATCAGCAGGAAAATCCTTGAATGGGAATGGTATACCGATGTCAGCACAAAGGTTCTGTTCTTACACATTCTCTTGAAAGCAAACTGGAAAGGCGGAAGATTCCAGGGAGTAGAAGTTCCGAGAGGATCATTTGTCACATCCCAGCAGAATCTTGCAGCAGAAACAGGGCTTACAATTAAGAATGTAAGAACAGCACTAAAGCATCTGGAAAACACTGGAGAGGTGGCAGTCAACCGACACCCGAAATTCAGCGTAATTACAATAAAAAACTATGATAAGTATCAGTCAGGTGGCAGTCAAGTGGCAGTCAACGGGCAGTCAGGTGGCAGTCAAGTGGCAACAATAGAAGAAGGGAAGAAGGAAAGAAAGGAAGAATATAATAAATCTCCTAAAGGAGATTATGAGAGTAGAACTCCGGAAAGCAGCATCTATGCCACGATTCGTGAATTATACAATTCCGTTTGTGGGTCGTATCCCCGCCTGGTAAAGATGTCTGATGCAAGGAAAAAGGCGATCAATGCCAGATTGAAGACCGGATACACTCTTGATGACTTCCGGAAACTGTTTGAAAAGGCAGAGGCTTCCGACTTCCTGAAAGGCGCCAACAAACGTAACTGGTCAGCTACTTTTGACTGGATGATCTGCGATTCCAACATGGCAAAAGTCCTTGATGGAAACTACGATCCGAAAGATCAGGGAGGAATGAATGATGAACCAGAACCAACAAACTCAGTCCAGCTCTGGTGAGTGTCCGGTATGCCATGGGACAGGCTGGGAGCTGTACAGAGCAACGGTACTTGATTACGGGCTTCCGGAAGAAGTTACATACGCACGGAGATGCCCGAAATGCAAAGGACAGTTCCGGGGTGAGGACAGGACAGGCACCCCGAAAGAATATCATGACGCAGACCTGACAAAGTTTGATTTCGGCATGTACTCACATGACATGGGCAAGATGCAGGATCTGTGTCACAACTTCCTGGATCATTTTCAGAAATGGGAGATGGCAGGAAAAGGGATGTATCTGTGGAGCCGGACACCTGGAAGCGGCAAGACCTTCCTGGCCTGCTGCCTGGCCAAATCGGTGATGATGAAATATAACCTGTCGATGCGGTTTATCACAGCTCCGGATTATATCGACATCGTTGGGAACAGCTACAAACGGGAACGCGGGGAAGAAGATCCGAGTCAGATCTACCGTGAGTGCGGGATTCTGGTCCTTGATGATATCGGAGCACAGGCAGATAAGGACTGGCACAGGCAGGAGATCTTCCGGCTGGTTAATAAGCGCATGGAAGACGGAAACATCACAATCTACACATCAAACATGAGCACAGATGCGTTAAACGTGGATGCAAGAACCAGAGACCGGATTATCAAAACAAGCATAGAGCTTCAGATGCCGGAAGAAAGCATCCGGAAGAAAGAAGCTGCCAGAGAGCAGAAAACGTTCCTGGCCAGCGTGATGGGATAAGGAGGGAAATATGTTACAGGAAACAAATTTGGAAACAGCCTTAAAAAAGGTGTTAGCTGGAAAGCAGGTGCTGGCAGCAGTTGAAAAGGAAAATGCTGCGAGGTATACATTCCGATCACTGAATGAGATTTTGAAGAAATATACATTTTTGATCGACGTACCGGCAATCGAGGATCCTGTTTTTAAAGAGAAATGTAATGGAGATGATTCAGGGCGTTCCGGAAGCTACGAAAGGCTCAAAAAAGTAGAGGAATCGCGCAGGATTATGTATAACGAAGGGAAAAAGTATTCCGGCTTTCTGCATATCAGGTGTAAATGCGGAGCGGAAAAGAGTTTCTTCACGAAATCAGGACTGAGCTTTTACAAATGCACAGAATGTGGGGAGCGGACAGAACTGAAAGACCTGAAGCTTGCATTCCTTCACTGCGAATGCGGAGAACATCTCCGGTATCTCACAAATGAAATAGAAAGAATGTTCGATCTGAATTGCATAGATTGTGGGCAACCGGTAGCAATGAAATACAATGAAAAGAAGAAATTGTATGAAGCAATCAGAGGATAAAATCCTCACATAAAAATGGGTGTTATCGAAAATCCGAATATATCACAAATACACAAGGGGAGGCCCTGACCTCCCCGGAAAGGGGGCGAAATGTTATTCCCGAAACAGAAAAGTAAGAAAAAGAGAATGCGCCATCCGGACAGCATTCTGCATAGCAAAGGTAGTAGGACTTGTTATCTTTGTGTGATGTTACATGACAACTGGAATGAACACAGGATTCTGGACGAACATCACGTGTTTGGAGGGCCGAACCGGAAGAACTCTGAAAAATATGGCCTGAAAGCATATCTGTGCCACAATCACCATATATACGGTCCTGAAGCAGTACATAACAACGCAGAGATCCGCCACGAATTGCAGCGAATAGCGCAAAGAGAATTTGAAAAACGATACGGACATACAAAGTTCATGGAGGTATTTGGACGAAACTATCTCGACCAGGAGGAGATGAAAGAGGATGTACAAACAGAAATTCAAGGAGAGCCAGCAGATTCATAAAGACATATATCTGTACATCTGCCGGTATATCAAAGAACATCGGTACGCACCGTCTTATAAGGAGATTGCTGACGGCGTCGGTGTGTCAAACGCTACGGTGCTTCGCCACATGGACATGCTGCGAACAGATGGGCTGATCGAAACAGATCATCCGAAGACACCGAGAGCGTTCCGGCTGACAGGATATGAGTTCGTGACAAGGAGGAAGAATCATGACAAACAAAGAAAAGTACGCTAATGAAATTCTGAATATCGCATGTAGCAGATTTGGACTTGCGGTATCTAAAAGAACCGGGAAGCCTTGCTGTTGTTGCGATATTGATTGTAAAAATCAATGCCTGCTTTACGAAGAAGACGATGGAGTTATGTTTTGCTTAGAAAATGCAACGAAATGGGGAAATTCAAAATATACTACACAGCCGACAATTTCAAAAAAAGAAAAAATGTTTTTGAGCTGCGTTGACGGAAGAGCAAAATATCTTGGAAGACATTGCGGTGGGGAGTTATATGTATCAAGGCAGAAACCACGGTTAGTTAGTGGGACTTGGGGCTGCTGTGTAACTGTCAAAGTCCCTGAAGAGATTTTCGGCAATATGTTCACGTTCATTAGAAATAACGAGGAGCCATGGTCTATCGCAGAGCTGTTAAAGTTGGAGGTGGAAGCATGATTACATTCTTGCTAGGACTTACGCTTGGAATCATATTCGGAGTGGCCGGACTTGTATGCGTAGCGATCATGTACGACAAACACCACCCAGACGAATAGAAAGGAAACTATGAGAATACAACTTATAGATGTTGATGGTCATAATTTCCCGAATTTGCCATTGATGAAAATATCGGCATGGCATAAGGGAAAAGGCGATTCCGTAGAATGGTACGACCCATTGACAGCATGGATAAATCCACCAGATAAGGTGTATATGAGCAAGGTGTTTACGTTTACGCCGGATTATCCGCATCCTGTATGTGGAACAGAAATCATAAAGGGTGGTACAGGGTACGAGTATCCGTCTGGTGGGGAATCATTGCCAGACGAAATTGAACATATTTATCCTGATTATAGTCTTTATCCAGAATTATGCAAAGATACCGCTTATGGTTTTCTTACAAGAGGATGCCCTAGAGGGTGCGATTTCTGTATCGTAAAAGATAAAGAAGGAAAGAAAAGCTGTAAAGTAGCAGATTTATCAGAATTTTGGAATGGTCAAAAGAATATAGTCTTGCTTGATCCAAACATGTTTGCTTGCACAGAATGGAAAAGTCTATCTGAACAGTTAATAGACAGCAAAGCATATATAGATTTTTCACAAGGCTGTGATATTCGGATTATGACCGAAGAAAAGGCGAATTACATTAAGCAAATGAAAATAAAACAGATTCATTTTGCGTGGGACAGATATGAAGACAAAGGCATAATTATTCCGAAATTTCAAATGTTTAGGGAAATAACTGAGTGGGACCGCAGAAAAATGTCTGTATATGTGCTGACAAATTTCAATACCACATTTGAACAGGATTTGGAAAGAGTATACACACTTCGGGATTTAGGGTATTGGCCCTACGTGATGATTTTTGATAAGCAAAACACAAAACCTACCGATTCCGTCAGAAGATTACAACGATGGGTAAATATGAGAGCTACGTTTGAAAGTGTAAGAAAGTTTGAAGATTATACAGGATAGAAAGGAGCAACGGTATGCTGACAAGGAATAAAAAGCTGAAAGACTACGGTATTCCGACAGAGGACATAGAAAAACTGAATACGATGCTGAAAGACTTCCCGGCAGAGTACGGATACCTGCTTTCCAGTGCTGCCTTGTCAGCTTGCCCGAAGAACACGGTGATAGCGGATATGGTTATCGAGAATATCCTACACCGGAAAAGTTACAGGAAGATCAGCAGAGAAAGATACATCCCGATGAACCCGAAGGACTTTTATGGATACCGGCGCAAGACCGTCGCTGTACTGTATGAGAGAATGCGGTTATTGGGAGTGTGGGAGGATGAATAAATGCGCTTAATTGATGCAGACGAATTAATTAAATACATCAAAATTTGGGAAATTGGCACAAGCATTAGCTCTGACCAGAAGGAGTTTATTGATTGTGTTAATAATCAGCCGACAGCTTTTGATCTGGATAAGGTTGTGGAGCAGTTGGAGAAGCTGGCGGATGAAGCAAATGACAAAATTCTGGAAGCTGGTGGACTACAGCTATACTACGATGGGTATGAGGATGCCATGCGAACGGCGGTTGAAATTGTGAAAGGTGGCGGAATTGAATGAGAGAAATTCTTTTCAAGGCAAAGACAATAAGTGGAAACTGGGTCAATGGACTTTTAGCGAATAAAGATGATAAATGGTACATCAGCAATAAGGCGGGCAGCCCGTTTGCGTATGAGGTCCGTCCAGAAACACTCTGCCAGTTCACAGGACTTTGCGACAAGAACGGGAAGAAAATCTGGGAGAATGATATTCTCATGGGACATGGAAACCAAGAAGACCTTGCAAAAGCGGTATTTGGAGAATTTGGCGTAAGAGATGTTGAGACCGGATCCATAGTAGACGAAGTTTCTGGATGGCATTATGAGGTTATTCCGACAGACGAAATCAGCAGATGTGAACCATTCTGCTGGTCGATGCCGCTGACAGAAGATTATATCGACAGATGCGAAATGGAAGTGGTTGGCAATATCTTCGACAATAAAGAATTATTACAGGAGGAATCAGATGAGTAAAGGAAAAGACATTTCCACTATGTTCACAAAAGAAGAAAATAAAAAGAATGGAAGAGCTGGATATTATCAGGCTGACAGAAGAAAAATTGATGTTATCAGTCCGGCACAGTATGGAGCATTCTTGCAGAAAAGAGGTAGGGGAAAATGAGTAAATCAGTATTAGTGATTGATACACCAGAAAACTGTGGAAAATGTAAATTTATAAGTGATTTCTGGTGCAGAGCAATACATTGCAGGAGAGTTCCAAACAATGATGTAATCCCCGGCTGGTGTCCATTGAAGCCATTACCGGAGAAGAGCACTATTGAGAATGATATGATGGATTATCAGTGTGGGATGGTCGATGGTCGAAATCAGTGCATTGATGAGATTACAGGAGGCGAAGCAGATGATTAATCTAGCGAATAAATGCGTATTAGTCAGAACACATGAAGAGTATGAAAATATTCTGAAAGTAGCAAAAAAACAAGGATATAGATGGTACGGCGGAAAAGAAACGTATCCATATCCCTTTGAAGAACAGCAGATCCCGGATATATTAAAGTTCTATAGCAATAAAGAACTAACAAGAAATGCCAGCCTTACACTGGGATATGAATTAGTAGAAGCATCAGACGTAATTGAATATGAGAAGAAGATCAAAGATGCTATAAACCTTGTCATAGCATTTGCTAAAAACCCAGACAGAACATTGATTGACTCGCTTATTAAGTCCTTGAAGTTACTTGCAGATACTGTAGAAAGTTAGATAGAAGAGGTGAGGTAGATGAGTAAGAAAGTAAAGTGTTGCGAATGTGATTCTTTTATGGGCTGGGCTTTGCCAGAAGGGGTAGATAAAGACAATTATGAATATGCGAAAAGAGTTTTGAAGTTAGCATCTACTACAGGAGTATGCGAATACACCATGAAAACCAAGACAAGATTGCATGAGCAGTATTGTAGAAAATTTAAAAAAGACGAGTTTTTAGAACGACATAACGATTTTTTTAAAGACAAAATTTTAAAACTTGAAAACATGATCAAGGAATATGAAAAAGAAAATTTTGTGGAAGTAGACGAATCGTGGAAAATTCTATTTATGAAAAGATTTCAAGAGGTGAAGTAGATGAAGAGATTAACAGAAAGAGTGAATGACGGGCTCATAATGACGAAGCAGGATAGCGGCGATAATGTGTCGTATTACTGGGATTGGGATGAGGAAAATTTTAAAGTGGCTCAAAAACTTGCTACTTATGAAGACTTAGAAGAACAAGGCTTGCTGGTGAGATTGCCGTGTAAGGTTGGAGATACGGTATGGGATAACGATTTTGGATATCCAGAATCGTATGAAATAAAAGCATTTTCATATGGATATTGCGATAGTTATGTTGAGCCAGATATAGAAGATGAAATTATATTTTATTACGAAAACTATAACGGTTCAATAACAGGAGCTTTTCCAATGAGTGAAATTGGTAAAACAGTATTCCTCACCCGTGAAGACGCTGAGAAGAAGCTGGAGGAGATTCAAAATGACAAGACCTGAGATTACAGCAGAATTATCAGCCATGCTTGAAAAGAAAATAAATCCTCACAATGATCCACGTATTTATTGGGCTAAGGAAGTTACATTCGATTATTCGACAGATCATGCGGTGAGGGTGGATTACATGCGGTTCGTGCCAGTAAATAATAGTGTGTCCGGGATAGAAAAAGGAGATTTCTATTGCTATGAAATTAAATCATCTGCTGAAGATTTTCGTTCTGGTCATGGGTTGAATTTTGTTGGTGATTATAACTACCTGGTTATGCCTACAGATGTATGTGCTGCGGTATCCCTTGAAATTCCACATTATGTAGGAATATATGTACCAGAAGCAAATGACCTTACATGCATCAAAAAAGCAAAGCGAAGAAATCGGACAAGGCCTGTGTCTGAAATACTTTTGATGATGTTCCGGTCTGCGAATAGAGATTATAGAAAAGCAGTAAAACAGTTGGAGGAGATGAAGAAAAATGAGTGATAAACTTACACCAGATATAACCCCGCAGCTCGCCGTATCAGCATTCGCAGTGTTGCATCAATATTGCAGCTCAATCAGTCCGCATGACTGTATCAGATGTGCATTCTACGAACATTGCCAGGAGTGTTTCATGGGGTGTCCGGGAGATCAGGGCGAGACGATCAGAAAATTACAAAGTAATGAATAGAATTAGAGAGTCGGTATTTACCGGCTCTTTTTTAGCATAAAATTCCTCAAACATGTACCACAACTTTTTCACTGACCTGTGATAGAATATACTCAGAAGTGTTACTATGGGGTTTTATAGCCAGTTGGAGGTGAGAACATGGGAATGCCAATGGGGAAACCACCCATGTATAAAACGGTGGGTGAAATTGAAGAAAAAATTGAAAAATATTTTGAAGATTGTAAAGGATATCCTTTGACTGATAGTAAAGGTAAGCAAGTATTTAATAAATTTGGTTCACCAGTTTTTGTAGACGTTCATCCTCCAACGATTACAGGATTGGCATTGGCACTTGGATTTGCAAGCAGACAGGCACTTTTGAATTATCAAGCAAAACCAGAGTTTAATGACACGATTACGCGCGCGAAAGCCAGAGTGGAACAGTACGCAGAGGAAAGGCTATTTGATCGTGACGGTTCAAATGGTGCTCAGTTCAGCTTGAGAAATAATTTTAAGGGGTGGGATGCTGACAAGAAAAATGATGATTCTGGAGATGGAAAGATTATGATTGTAAATAATATTCCAAGGCCGGAGAAACAGGATGAACGAGAATCCGATTAATCTGAATGAAATTATAGCTCCTGCCTTTTACAATGTATTCTGGGACATTTTGGACGGAAAACACACCTATTATGATTTGTATGGTGGGCGCGGATCTACTAAATCATCTTTTGTAGGTGTCATGATTCCTTTCCTGATGATGCAGGACGCAGAGAACGGAATAATGTCAAATGCTGTTATTTTCCGTAAAGTTGGAAACACACTTCGAGAATCCGTTTATGAACAGATAGCATGGGGAATTGACGCACTTGGAGTTAATGACTTGTGGGACACCAGCGTAAGCCCTATGCAGTACACTTATAAGCCTACTGGACAGAAAATCATATTCAGAGGACTGGACAAGGCAAAAAAGACTAAATCTATTAAAGCAAGCAAGGGATATTTCAAGTATCTCTGGTTCGAGGAACTTGACGAATTTTCGGGCATTGAAGAAATTCGTACAGTGCAGCAGTCAGTCCTTCGAGGTGGCAGCAAGTTTGTTGTATTTAAGACATTCAATCCACCAATTAGCCGGAGCAACTGGGCGAATGTGTATGTAGAAGAGCCACGAGACGACAGCTACAGGCATAAGAGTGATTACAGATCAGTTCCTGTTGAATGGCTTGGACAGCAATTCATTGATGATGCGGAGCATTTAAGAAAAACAAATCAGAGAGCTTACGACCATGAATATCTTGGACTTCCTGTTGGACTTGGCACGAATATTTTTGAACTGTTGGAAATTCGAACAATTACAGATGAAGAAATTCAGAAGTATCAAAGTATCTACCAGGGACAGGACTGGGGGTGGTATCCAGATCCTAAAGCATTCCTCCGTGTGGCTTATGTTCCTAATCAGGAAAAAGTTTTTTTATTAGACGAACTTGGAGGCTCCAAGATAAGAAACAAGGAAATGGCTAACCAGATAAAGAAAAAAGGATATGATGATTATTCAATATCTTGCGGAGTTGATGAAGAAGAAAGTATTATTGACTTCCGAGATGCAGGACTTCCGGCACGTAGAGCGATTGTAACACCGGGAAGCCGTAAATATACGTTTGAGTGGTTACAGTGCCGAACATTAGTCATTGATCCGGCACGAACGCCTAGATCATACAAGGAAATTATTAATTATGAACATGAAGTAGATAGCAATGGAGAAGTTATCGCAGATTATCCAGATGGCAATGATCACTGGATAGATTCTCTCAGGTATGCGACAAGTCCATTGTCGATGAGAAGGGGGCATAGTGCATAAAATGTTAGATAGGTACTTTTCAGATAAAATAAATAAATTCTTAAGCATCGGTTTAAAAATATATGGATCATCTGACATTAACGAAATCTTAAAAGTTGTAGAATATGAAGACATTATTGCGCGAGATACTTCTGTAAGATGGATGGATTTTAAAAGGTAGATTAAATGGGACTTATAACAACACTAAAAAGGTGGTTTAACATGATTTTCAAAAAACAAGCCGAAGAGGATTTCAACATCCAGGCAGCAGAATTCCCAGAAATGGAATCATTGATTAATCGGTGCGCGAACATCTACAGGGGTGTGCCGGAATGGTTAGATGATAAGGATAATATCAAGACGATTAATTTTGCGAAATCCGTCTGCTCAGAAACAGCTCGGCTCGCAACACTGGCAATCGGCATTCAGATCGATGGCTCCGCAAGGGCCACGTGGCTACAGGAGCAGATTGATAAAGTGTATTTCCAAATACGTCACTGGGTAGAATATGGCTGCGCTTATGGAACGGTATTCATTAAGCCGAACGGTGAGAGCCTTGACATATTTACTCCGGCAGATGTGATGATTGTGGATTACGACAATCAGAAAATCAAAGGGATTATATTCAAAGATTCTTATACTGTTGGACGGAAATACTACACAAGGCTTGAATATCATAGGTTTGTTGAGACTACCGTAGATGGCGTAACAACTTATCCGTACTACGTTTCCAACAGAGCTTATGTGTCAAAATCCCCTCAGTCAATCGGCGATAAGATTGACCTTAAACAGACCAAATGGGCTGACCTCATGGCAGATACACCGCCGATTCTCAAAGCAAATGGTGAGAAGCTGGACGGACCTCTATACGGAGTGCTTCGGACACCACAGGCGAACAACGTGGATATTAGTACACCACTTGGACTTCCAATATTTGCAGAAGCTATCGAAGAATTAAAAGACCTCGACATTGCATACAGCCGTAACGCCGGAGAGATTTTTGATTCTCAGAAGATAGCTCTGGCAGATGATAGACTGCTGATGCCAAGTGGTACGCCTGTAGCAGCCATGTCACCACAGGGTATGGAGAACAGACGGAAAGAGATGAACTTACCGCACTTTGTCAAGAATGTATTCGGGCAGGACGCGAAAGAATTCTACCAAGAAATTAATCCAGTTCTCAATACAGATACCCGTATAGTCGGCATAAATGCCCTTCTAAACCAGATAGGATATAAGATTGGATTCTCTAACGGGTACTTCGTTTTTAATGAAAAAACCGGTATGGTGACGGCTACGCAGGTAGAAGCAGACGACCAACGGACAATTCAGTTTATCAAGGACGTTCGGGATAAACTAGAGTGTTGTTTGAATGACACTATATACGCCTTAAATACATTTGCAGATTTGTACGGCATCGCACCAGATTCTAACTGGATTTATGACGAAAAGAAAAAGAAATACGTCCAATATATAGTTAATTATGATTTTGGCGATTTTACATACAACAGAGAAGAAGACAGGATAGCGTGGTACAGTTATGTAAATTCCGGACATGTAGCATTTTGGCGTTATTTGATGAAATTTTATGGATATACCGAAAAGGAAGCGAAAAAAATCTCACAAGAAGCCAGAGAGGAAAACAAAACGAGAGGCTTTTTTGGAGAAGAGGAATGAAACAAAAGCAATGGTCAAAGAAGCTCAGCCAGACGAACCAACATTATTTGGAGAGGAGTAAAAAGATGTCAGATAAACCAGTAACAAGGGAAGAAAAATATCTTGCATACTTGACAGGTGATTACACGGGCGAGATTCCGAAGCCGATCACGAGAAAAGAGAAGTATTTATACGAATTATGTTTAAAAGGAATAGGCGGCGAAATCTCGCCGGAAGAAATCAAAGCCGCAGTAAATGAGTACCTTGAAAAGAATCCAGTCAAGCCCGGAGCCACGACAGAACAGGTACAGCAGATCGAGCAGAACAAAAAGGATGTTGCTTCGCTAAAGGAAGATTTATCCAACAAAATTACAAAATTTTATGCATCAAATCAAGGCGAAACTCATATTACTGATTCCGACAATGGCAAGATTCAAGATATGATGATATATGGGAAGTCTTCACAGAATGGAACACCAACGCCAGAGAATCCAGTTGAGATTAAGAACGTTGTGAATCCGACTGTGAAGGTTTGTGGGAAGAACCTGTGGAATCCAATATTAGGAGGATATATAAGTGGCATTGACGGATCAATAGTAGCAGCTTCAAAAAAACAAATCGCCGCAACAGATTTTATAAAAACAAGTGGAAAAGATATTACTGTTATAGCACGCAATTTTAGTTCGGCAATGGAAATTAGTTATGCATATAGAATTGGATTTTATAATGCAGAAAAAAAGTGGATAAAAAATGTCATTCTTTCAGACGGAAACAAACATAGCATAAATACATTTAATATAACGGGTACAGAATATATTAGAGTGTCAGCCCCGGCCGGCATATATGATACAATTCAGATCGAATATGGTTCAGAAGCCACCCCCTACGAGCCATACACTGAGCAATCCGTCCAGCTCCCATACACCCTCAATGCCATTCCAGTAGAGTCAGGCGGCAACGTCACAATTGACGGACAGCAGTATGTTGCGGATTATGTGGATGCTGAGCGTGGGAAATTAGTTAGGATGGTTGATTCTTCTAAGATAGATAATACACAATCTATTATAGATAAAACTGAATGGTTATTAGCAGAACCCATCGAAACCGACCTCACAACAGAACAGACACAGGCATTAAAAGAACTTGCAACCTATTATCCAGTAACAAACATCAGCGTTAACAGTGAACAGCTTGATGGATATACAGTATTCAACTATCCAATAAGTATGGCTAATGGTTGGAATTATGTAAAACAGCAACTCAACGACAATCGTGATTACATCTACGATATGGACTTACAATCAGCAGAAGCCTATGTTAACAGTGAATATGCAGTAGCATTAACAGAATTGGAGGTATGATTATGTTATATAGAACATTATTAAAACTTAAAGAAAGAAACGGTCTGACAGACGATTTAAAGAATAAGATTGATATTTTCTTCGCAACGGGCAGGATTACAGAGGAACAGTACAATGAGCTGATGGATGTTAATAAGGAAGAAGAATCGAAAGTGGAAACTAATTAACTAAAGCAGATGGTACCGGCAATGGCAATAGATACGAGGAAATCCCTGTAAATACAAGGGTTTACGGCTCATGGACTTTTGGGACGTATGCTTTAGTTAACCAGTAAAAACCAAAACATGTACCACAACATTTATTGAAAGAGGTGATATACTATACTTAGTCCAGAATATTTACGCCGGATAACAGAGGGCAGTGAACAGATAGCAGAAGAACTGCATCAGTATATCATCTCTGAGATCGTGTCACGGATGATGGCAAGAATCGGCAGAGGTGAGGACTATATTCTGACTAATGCCGATGCATGGAGAATCAGAACGCTACAGGAATCTGGTGAACTGTTAGAGGATATTCTGGCAGAATTATCCAGATATACCAAACGTGAACAGCAAGAACTTCTTGAAGCGTTTGAGGATGCCGGAATCACTGCAATGAACTATGATGATAAGATATATAAAGCGGCAGGATTAAGCCCTGTGCCGCTCGAACAGTCGCCATCTATGATAAGACTCATGGAGCGGAATATGCTTGCGACCATGGGCGAGTGGAAGAACTTCACACGAACAACCGCAAGTGCCGCTCAAAGGCTCTATATTGAGCAATGCGACCTTGCATACAATCATGTGATAACTGGGGCAGTTGGGTATACGCAAGCCATTAAAGAGGCGGTTAATAACGTTGTGAGTGATGGTGTTACTGTCACATATCCATCTGGCAGAAAAGACACGATTGAAACCGCAGTAGCACGCTCTGTCAGAACCGGCGTGGCACAGGCTACAGGGGATATATCCCTAAAGCGTATGGAAGAAATGGACTGGGACTTAATTCTGGTCAGTGCTCACATAGGAGCCAGAACGGGTGACGGCGGCGAGAATCCGGGGAATCACTCATTTTGGCAAGGCAAGATATACTCTCGTTCTGGCAAGAGTAAGAAATTTCCACCATTTTCATTGACTGGATATGGAACGGCAAGCGGACTGTCAGGAGTCAACTGTCGGCATAGCTTTGGAGCCAGTGATGGGGAATTTAATCCTTATGCGGAATTATCAGCACAGGATAAAGCTGATAAAGGCAAACAGTACGAAAAGGAACAGAGGCAACGTACTTATGAACGGAGAATCAGAAAGACAAAGAGAGAAGTTCTCGGAATGCAAGCGGCGGTTAATAACTGCAAGGACGAACAGGCAAGATTTGCACTCCAACAAGACCTTGACCGGAAGTCTTATCTTTTACAGAAACAAAATGCTGCATACAAAGATTATTGCAAGCAGAATGACCTGAGGGAACTGCAAGACCGACTTATGATTGCTAAGTGGAACCGCCAGAACGCCGCAAAAGCCAGAGGAGCGGCAAAGAGATATAAGACAGCAAAGGGGATTGACTAATGGATAGATGGGAATATTACAATCCGAATCCTGCCGGGAATCGAGTCGGAGATTGTGCTGTCCGGGCAATATGTAAAGCAACCGGGTTCGACTGGGAAACAGTATTCGCCGGATTAATGATACAGGCGTGTGCTCTGTCGGATATGCCATCAGCTAATTACGTCTGGGGAGCGTACCTCTATAAACATGGGTACAGGCGCAAACTGATAGAACAGTCAGAGCGATACATCTACACGGTCAACGACTTTTGCACAGACCATCCGACAGGCACATACATCCTCTGCATAGATGGTCACGTGGTGACAGTACAAGAGGGCAAATATTTCGATACATGGGATAGCGGTAATGAGATCCCGGTATATTACTGGGAAAAGGAGAATAAATGAGCATATCAGAATTTGTACAGATTTTCCTCTCTATCTGCGGAGGGGTGTCTATTGTCGGAGGGGCGGCGGCTGTAATCTTTAAGTGGATTACTCCGGCATTCCGGCTTAATAAGCGAGTAGAGACACTGGAAGAACATGACAAACGAGATTATGAGAGCCTTCAGAGGATTGCAGAACGAGATTCATTAATTCTGGAAGTGTTGTCAACAATGTTGGACAGTCAGATCAGTGGGAATAATGTCGAGGAGTTAAAAAAAACAAAACAGAAGCTCACGGAGTATCTTGCGCAGAATCAACGTTAATTGCATTAATAAGGGGTATGCTCATGAAATTATATGTGTTCACTAAGAAAGATATAGACAGGTTCTTGACAGAGTGTAATTTTACACCGGATGAAGAAAAACTATTCCGATTGAGATGCAAGGAACATACGCTTGAATACTGCGCCGAACAGATGAACGTGAGCATATCCACGGCGAAGCGATTAAGCCGCCGGGTAAACAATAAAATAATCAAAGTGTGTTAAAACAAAATGAAAGCCCCCGGGATTATCTCTCAGGGGCTTATTTTTAATAAGCTGTTACTTTATACAGGACTTTTTCAAACCCTGTTATCTGGGGCGCTATATCGGCGCATCCCTCCACATCTTCCGGGCAATAGTTACCGTTGTTGGAATGCACGACATAGAATTTTTCTATATCATGCCCAACTATTGCGTATGGCCCAGTAAAAATTTCCACCGGGATTTCCTGACCTGTTACAGGGTTTATTTTTGTCTCCTTGCTAATCACATTATATTTCATTTCGCCTTATCCTCCGTTCTTCCTCTCACATTTTTTTACAAAAAAAATCTTCTTTTACAACTCTCTCAAGCAAACTAATAACATATTCTGGAGGATTACGTTTACCACCCTCCCAGTTCTCAATACTCCTTTTAGGAATACCGTATTTTTCAGAAAAAGCCTGTTGGCTTAATCCGGAAAATGAACGAATTTCTTTGAACTTCATTCTTCTTCCTCCTCTTCGCCATCTTTTAACGCGTCCAACCTTTCCTGGTTTATTCGATTCATTTCAGCAATCATAAATTTGATTGCTTCCACAAATTTTTCACCTTTTGGGCTGCCCACTTTTGCGTACATGTAGCCCGCACTGTTTACGGAAAAAATTGTATCTTTTACTTTGGCAAATTCTCCATATTTCCCTTCACTGGTTCCAATAGTCCAATATTTGCCACCATCAACAGGAATATTCAGCCATCCCTGGTCGTTAGGCGTTAGACAAGCTTGAACTTTTTCTACAGCCTTATGACCATATCTGTAAATCTCATTCTGTCCGGCGTTAATATAACGATAATCCTTATACATATTTTTGTTCCTCCTTAATTTTATATCTTTCCTCTTTCTGATATTATAATATCACTCAATGAGTGATATGTCAATACTTTTATGACACTTTTTTGAACTGTTTTAAAATTGATTTCTATGCAAAAATACAATCAGAAAGGTGGTGCATAAGATGGCATTATATAACAATCCTTATCAATATAGCTTTGGCGTTCCGGGACAGATGAATCAGTTCCAGCAACAGCCTGCCCAGATACCAAGTCAACCAGTACAACCACAGCAGAATAATAATGGGATCCTGTGGGTGTCTGGAGAAGTCGGAGCGAAATCCTATCTGGTAGCACCTGGCACGAGTGTTCTACTGATGGACAGTGAGAGTGAAAAATTCTTTATAAAATCCACTGACGTGTCCGGCATGCCACAGCCATTACGGACGTTTGAATACCATGAGATAGGCACTCAGATGCCACCTAAACAGCCTGTTCAGAACATGGACAGTAAATATGTCACCAGACAGGAATATGACGATTTAAAGGGCAAATACGAAACTATCATAAATCGATTGAATTCTTTTTCTGAACCTGTTAGGGCTAATACCGCACAGGAATCAGCAGTCAAGGGAGGAAATGCAGATGAGTAATCCATTATTTAACGCGCTTGGCGGTGGGATGCCACAGGGAAACGGACCAATGCAAATGATACAGCAGTTTATGCAGTTCAAGCAAAATTTTAAGGGAGACCCAAAAGCAGAAGTTGAGAAGATGTTGCAGTCTGGACGGATTTCTCAGCAGCAACTTAATCAGGTTCAGCAGATGGCAGGGCAGTTTCAAAGCCTGTTGAAGAATATGAAATAGTACATTACAATCTGGCCAGATTGATGTAAATACACAATAAAGGAGATTATAACTATGGATGGAAATTTAACAGCATCAGACGTTGCCCTTTTAACTGGAAACAACAGAAATGATGGCATGTTTGGCGGAGATGGTAGCTGGTGGATTATTGTTTTATTCATTTTTGCTTTCTTCGGATGGGGAAACAACGGTTGGGGCAATAATGGCAACGGCGGTGGATATGCAGCCAGCTACTCAGGCAGACATTCAGAGAGGATTCGATAACTCCGCAGTAATCAGTAAACTTGACGGAATCAACAGTGGCCTGTGCGATGGCTTTTATGCCATGAATAATGGTATGCTTACCGGATTCAATGGAATCAACACAAACATCATGCAGACCGGCTTTGGAATCCAGCAGGCAATCAATGCTGATACTGTAGCCAATATGCAGAACACCAATGCTTTACAGGCACAGCTTGCAAACTGTTGCTGTGAGACTCGGGAAGCTATCCAGGGCGTAAACTACAACATGGCACAGAACACCTGTGCATTGCAGAACACTATGAACAGCAACACAAGAGATATTATCGACAGCCAGAACGCAGGGACAAGAGCCATTCTCGATTATCTTTGCAATGAAAAGATTTCTAACCTTCAGGCTGAAAACAATGATCTCAGACGTGCTGCATCTCAGGATCGCCAGAGCGCACTTCTTACAACCGCAATGGCTTCTCAGACACAGCAGCTTATTAATGCGATTAATCCGGCACCGATTCCGGCATATCAGGTTCCTAACCCGAACACATATTACGGATGCGGATGTAACACCGGATGTAATTGCTAACAACTTCATATCGAGAGTATCTTTCGATTGATTTCGGATGTCGGTTTATGCCGTATTACACAGAGGGGCAGGCTGAGACCTGTCCTTTTGTGATATGAAAGGAGTATTTTTATGGCAGAATTTACAAGTATAGCTGCTCAGACTGTAGCAGCAAATGGAAATGTAGTATTTTCAAACACAGCAGTTAAAGGTTCTAACTGCATTCAGCACAGAGAGGGAAGTGGAATTATTACGCTGAGAGGACTGACTAATCAGTGTAAGGCTAGATTCTTCGTGGATTTTTCTGGTAATATCGCAATTCCAACAGGCGGTACTGTCGGAGCTATTTCTCTGACTATTGCAATTTCTGGTGAGCCGGTTCTTTCTTCACAGATGATTTCCACACCGGCAGCAGTAGACCAGTATAATAATGTGTCTTCTGGTATCTATATTGACGTTCCTCGTGGATGCTGCGTTAATATCGCGGTAGAAAACACAAGCGGTCAGGCTATTTCTGTTGCGAACGCAAACATTGTCGTGACCAGAGAAGCGTAGGAGGTGCAGTTATGAGAGATATTAAAGATTTATGCGCAAGAATTGAAGATGAACTGTCCAAAATCGCTGACAGTGGACTGACCACTGGAAATCTGGATATGACGTATAAGCTGATTGACATGTACAAAGATATCAAGAACACGCAGTACTGGGACAAAAAGGTGGAGTACTACAACGCTGTCCTTGATGAGATGCGTGGCGGATACAATGACGATTACAGCGAACGTGGAAGAAAGCGCGACAGCATGGGGAGGTACAGCTCAAATGATGGCAGAATGATGCCGGATTATGACAGAGGCAGTTCTTATGCCAGACGTGGTGAGCATTATGTTAGAGGGCATTACAGCCGTTCTGACGGACGGGATGCTTATGACGACTACATGACACAGAAACAGAGCTATCGTTCCGGCAAATCTGAGGACTGCAAGAGGAAGATGCTTGCTGCTCTGGAAGAACACCTGGATGAACTCACAACAGAAATGAGCGACATGTCCAAGGATGCGGAGTGTCGGGAAGAACGTGATCTTGTCAAGAGATACGTGGAAAAACTCCGGGATATGCTCTAATTAGCTAAAACATGTACCACAACTTTTTGGATACTTTGTGGTAAAATATATTCATAGGGAAGATTCGTAAGTGGTTGACGCCACTTGACATAGACATTTTTTTCATTGATTCCTCCTTTCTTGGGCACGTGTCCTTAACAGAAACAGGTTCGAGCGGAATCTGGAGGTTGAAAAGCGGATGCAATTTCCGACACGCGCCATTACTGTCTATATGACTTGCTCGCTCGCATAGACAGTACGCACCTCCTTGTAAAAGGTAAATGGGCGGACAGGCGCCCGGAACAACTCGTGGCAGGCATGACACGTTAAACACCTTGCTAACCCGGGAATCCGGGTTGACGAAATGTAGCTCAGGTGGAAGAGCGGAGGACGCATAGTCCTTGACGTCGGTGGTTCGAGTCCACCCTTTTCGATTACCTTGCCAGTGGTCTAACTGGCTTAATCCATACCTGCGGCGGCAGGTCAATAAACACGACCAGGAGGATATGTATGCAGAAACTTATTGACACATTAAAATCATTTGGAATCGAGATCCCGGAGGACAAACAGGCAGATGTTAAAAAGGCACTCTCTGAGCATTATAAGAATGCCAAGGAAGTAGCGAAAACTCTGTCAAAAGTTGAGGGAGAAAGAGACGGCTGGAAAGAACGTGCTGAGACAGCAGAAGAAACCTTAAAAGGTTTTGACGGTATCGACCCGGCAAATGTTAAAAGCGAGTTAGAGACTTGGAAACAGAAGGCAGCAGATGCAGAGAAAGAGTTTAATGCAAAAATCTACGACCGTGATTTCTCAGACGCTCTGAAAGCGGCACTCGACGATGTTAAGTTTTCCAGCGAAGCAGCAAAGAAATCAGTCATGGCAGATATTAAAGAAGCAGGTCTTAAGCTGAAAGATGGTAAAATCCTTGGATTAAATGACCTGATCGAACAGATGAAGCAGTCTGACGCATCCGCTTTTGTAGATGAATCTCAGCAGCAGGCTCAGCAGAACCAGGCAAGATTTACCACTCATGTTGGACAGCAGCAGACACCGGGAAGCATGACAAAGAAGGAAATCGAAGCGATCAAAGACCCGTCCGAGAGACAGGCTGCAATTGCTCAGAATATCCAGTTATTCCAGTGATTTTTTACACCGACTATACGCCAGAGTATAGCCGCTAACCCAATACCTTAATAGTTATGGGTAGAAAGGATTTTTTATATGGCAGCAAAAGCTAATCTTATTATGACAAATGATATCCGGGTCACAGCACGTGAGATTGATTTTGTAACCAGATTCGAAAGAAACTGGGAACACTTGCGCGAGATTCTTGGTATCATGCGTCCAATCAAAAAGACACCCGGAGCGGTTCTTAAATCAAAATACGCAGAAGGCACATTGCAGGATGGAAATGTTAAAGAGGGTGAAGAAATCCCTTACAGCAAATTCACTGTAAAGGAAAAGCCTTATGCAGAAATGAGTATTGAGAAGTACGCAAAGGCTGTATCTATCGAAGCAATCAAGGATCACGGTTATGAGAACGCCGTTCAGATGACCGATGATGAATTCCTTTTCCAGCTTCAGACCAATGTTACTGAAAGATTTTACGACTATCTGAAAACAGGTACCCTCACATTTACAGAAACTACTTTCCAGATGGCTTTGGCAATGGCCAAGGGTCGGGTTGAGAACAAATTCAAACAGATGCGCAGAAATGTGACTGGTGTTGTTGGATTTGTCAACATTCTGGACGTATATGAATACCTCGGAGCAGCTGAGATCACTATCCAGAATCAGTTCGGATTCCAGTACATGAAAGATTTCATGGGCTTCAACACCATCTTCCTGTTATCCGAAAAGGAAATTCCAAGAGGAACAGTTATCGCTACCCCTGTTGAGAACATCGTACTGTACTATGTTGACCCGAATGAATCTGACTTTGCAAGAGCAGGTCTTGTATACACCGTATCTGGTGAGACAAACCTGATCGGATTCCACACACAGGGCAACTATCACACAGCAGTATCCGAAGCATTCGCAATCATGGGACTTACCCTCTTTGCAGAGTACATTGATGCTATTGCTGTTGGAACCATCAACACAACTCAGACGCTTGGAACTCTGACTGTAAACTCCACAGCAGGAAGTAAAAGTGGAGATACTAAAGTGACCATCACTCCGGCAAAAGCGAGCGCAGGAAATGTGTATAAGTACAAGGTCGCATCTTCTGAGACTGCCGTAGACTACGGACAGAATGTGAAGAACTGGAGCGCGTGGGATGGTGAATCCGACATTACAGCAACAACAGGACAGGTAATCACAGTGGTTGAATGTGACAGTACCTATAAGGCGCTGAGCGCAGGACATGCGACTGTAGCAGCAAAACCATAAATGTAGGAGGTAACTGGCATGGCTTATGCAGATTATAAATTCTATACAGAATCATTCGGTAATGTCGTGCCAGAAACCGACTTTCCACGGCTGGCAGAAAGAGCCAGTGAATTTGTGAACACAATGACATTTGACAGGTTGGTGGACGGACTGCCGACAAATGAACGCTCACAGAAGCGTATCAAAAAAGCGGTCTGTTCACTGGCTGAAAAAATGTATCAAATTGAACTTGCTGAAAAGAATGCTACTAATGCCGCTGTGAGCGGTACATCAACCGCAATCGGGTCCGGTGGTAGCATGACAGGCATTGTAACATCTGTGAGCTCTGGCAGTGAGTCCATTTCTTACGCAACGCCTCAGCAGAAAGCATCGGGCGCAAAGGAATGGAGTGCGGTGTATACCGCCGCCGGAGATGTACAGAAAACGAACGACTTACTTTATAGGACAGCTTTACCGCTTCTGATGGGAGTAATGACGGATGAAGGGATACCGATTTTATATGCAGGAATGTAATATTAATGTTCTCGGGACGGTTTACAAAATTATTCCGAAAGAACTTAAAAATGCAGATATTGACGGCTACACAGACAATACATCAAAAGAAATTGTTATCAGAACAGACAACGCAAATAGCGTTGGAAATTTTGATTCCTTGCAGAAAAAGCAGTTGAGACATGAAATTATTCATGCGTTTCTGTCAGAAAGCGGATTGCAGTGCAATTGGCAACATACAGAACAGTTTGGACATGACGAAACTACGGTTGACTGGTTTGCTATTCAGTCACCGAAAATTTTTAAAGTATTCAATGAACTTAAATTGATGTGAATACCAGTATTGTATGCAGGAGTGTGATAGAAAAGATGGAATTAAAACAGACCGTTGAAATGATGAATAGTGCAGATTACAAGGAACGCTTTAAGGCAGAGTATATGCAGGCGGTTATTCGATATAAGAAACTTGCGAATATGCTTGAAAAGTGGGACAAAGGAGAACTCCCATTTACTCCTACTTGTCCGAGAAGCACTTACAATATGCAGATAAGAGCAATGACGGATTATATTGCTGTTCTGGAAGCAAGGGCAGTTATGGAAAAAGTTGATTTGGAGGTATGATTATGGATATTTCAACATTAGGCTCATGTATAGCAATCGTTATGATTTGCTACATCGTAGGAATGGGCTGTAAAGCATCAAAAAGAATCTCTGATGAATGGATTCCGGTGATCATGGCGGTTATTGGTGGAATTCTCGGAGCTGTCGGAATGGGAGTTATCCCAGACTTCCCGGCAACGGATTATATTACGGCAGTTGCAGTCGGTATGTTTAACGGATTGTCAGCTACTGGTGTGAATCAGGTTATTAAGCAGACAACGCAGAAAGAATAATTAAGGAGAGGGTATCATGTATTCATCTAAAATTACACTTTTCAACTATTACGAAAGTGCCACAACTGGAGATGCGTACTGGTATCCTCATGTTTTATCCGACGTTGACCTGATTACGGACAAGGGAGCAATCCTCAAAAAGTATGGGCCAGGCGCAACTGACAACGCACAGTTACACGTTCGATACACTGTCCAGAACGGCGATATAACCATTGCTGACAAGGATGGTAAAATTCTTCCATGGGTGCCGCCTAAAGAGTGGAAAAGGCAGATTAACAACGCTCTGGAAGACACTATCACGTTCTCGGACGAATCGTTCTTCTGGGAGGGTGAGTGGACTGGTGGAACGGTAATTGACAGCGATTATCGGAATGGATTCTACCAGTACATGAACGAGAACAAGGATAACGTGTTTAAAATTACCAGTGTTGGTGGACCGTATGCACTGATTCCACATTTTGAGATTCTGGGTAAGTAATATGAGTAAGATTCATCATTTCAAAGGATTCTCCATAGTTGACGGAGATATGAAAATCAAGCTGAATATGGACAGGTTCTCCAGACAGTATCAAGAAGCCCAGTATCTCCTTGATGGAATGGTTATGGACAGCATGGTTCCGTTTATGCCGATGATCTCAGGGGATTTTATTGATAAGACAAGGGCAAGAAGCTCCTCTATGCAAGGCACAGGCTTTGTTTGTGCGGCGGCAGAACCTTATGGCAGATTCCTTTATATGGGGAAAACGATGGTGGATGAGCTGACTGGAAGTCCTTACGCTCGGCAGTATGCCAAGAAAGTCCTCGTTAGTCAGTTTTCTGGTCGGACAGCCGCAAAGGAAAATCTTGAATACACCAAACAAGCTCACCCACAGGCACAGGCAAAGTGGTTCGATGCCGCTAAACGACAATACGGCAGTACATGGATTCGTAAAGTAAAAGCACAGGCAGGAGGTGGAAGACATGGCAGATAAACCTATCGGAAAAGATGCAACCGGGTATGAAATTCTAACAGATGCCATGAAAGCACTTCTGAACCAGTATCCGGGACTGTATGAAAATGAAACAATCAAATTTGAGGAACTTGGCAAGGAATCAGGAATTGCATTCTCGGCAGACAACGGGGCGTTGATCTATTCAGAAAAAGAAGATGTCTGCGGAACGATGCATCAGGTATGCCAGTACCCATTTTATGTAGTATACCGAACAGCATCCGACAAAGAACGGCAGAAGCTATCTGTTCAGAAGTTTCTGGATAGTCTCGGTAAATGGATATGCCGAGAACCAGTTGTCATAAATGGCTCTGAGACACGCTTAAATGCGTTTCCCGAGCTTTCGCAGGGGCGAGTGATAAAACGTATCACCCGTGATAACTCCTATGGTTTAGAGCCGCAGGAGAATGGCGTACAGGATTGGTTATTGCCGTTATCGGTACGCTATGAAAACACTTATGAAGTAATATAACAAGTAACAACCGGCTATCAATTGGAGATAGTCGCTAACCTACACAGCCTTTCAAAAATTATAGGCAGAAAGGACATTTCTATGGCAGTTACAGGCAAGATTGACCGTAAATATATGGCTCATTATATCGATGCAGGTTCCCTCTGCGGAGGACTGACACCGAAATATGAGCGTCTTGGAAAGGATCTGGAAGAGTACAATGTCGAACTCAATCCAGATACTGAAACATCTAAAAACATTCTTGGAGAATCCACATTCAAACATAACGGCTACGAAGTTTCTTCTGATGCTGATCCGTTCTATGCAGACACCACTTCTGATCTGTTCACAGCGTTACAGAAGATTGTAGATGGACGTCTCAAAGACGACAACCTCAAAACAAAAGCAGTTGAAGTTCATCTCTGGACAGAAGCTACGGCAGGCAAGTATGAAGCATATCAGCAGGATTGCTACGTTGTTCCAACCTCCTACGGCGGCGATACATCCGGTTATCAGATTCCGTTTACCGTCAACTATACCGGCGAACGTGTAAAAGGAAAGTTTGATATCAGTTCCGGCGCATTCACAGCCGACAGCGAATAAGCACATATACAAGGAGGACACCCCAAATGGCAAAAATAATTAACACCAAAATTGATGATGGAATTCTCATTTTTACATTTACCAACAACGAAGACGAAGTCTTTTCTTCTTTCAAGCTGAACCCGACTGATATCAATGTGGTAGCACGTGCAGAGGAGATGGAAGAATACTTCGAACAGCTTAAAGATTCCATTCAGAAGGTCGCTTCCGGTAAAGAAATGGCAGAACTGAATAAACAGATTGAGGACAAAATCAACTATCTGCTCGGATATGAAGCATCAAAAGACCTGTTTAAAGAACCAATCACAGCAACTACTGTTTTCAGAAATGGCCAGGTTTTCGCTTATATCGTTCTGGATAAAATCGCAGAAGCAATTGCGCCGGAGATTGAAAAGAGAAAAAAGAAAATGCAGGCAGCAGTCAATAAGTATACAGAGAAGTATACAAAATGACCGCCTATGAGCTTCCCACCTCACTCAACATAAGTGGGGTGGATTTTTCTATCAGGACAGATTTTCGAGCGATCATTGATATTCTCATAGCCATGAACGACCCAGAGCTGGATGAGCAGGCAAAAGCAGTCGTTATGTTACAGATTCTGTTCGAGGACTGGCAGAGTATACCGACTGAGAGTCTGGATGAAGCTTGTCAGAAAGCATCGGAGTTCATAGACTGCGGACAGTCGGACGATAATCCGAACCACCCAAAACCTCGCTTAATGGACTGGGAGCAAGACGGAGATATGATCGTTCCGGCGGTAAACAAGGTTGCCGGTAAAGAAATCAGAGCAGTGCCTTATATGCACTGGTGGACGTTCTTCGGGTACTTCATGGAATCCGGCGAGTGTCTGTTTAACACGGTTGTTGGAATCCGCTCTAAAAAGGCAAAGGGCGAACGCCTGGATAAATGGGAAAAGAAATTCTATCAGGAAAATAAAAACACAATTGACATAAAAACACGTCTCAGCGACGAGGAGCAAGCGTATAAGGATGCGCTGAATGAGATGTTGAACCTCAAATAGTTAGGAGGTGAACGCATGGCTGCTGATGGCTCAGTCATTATTGATACCAGGATGGATACAACCGGTGTCCAAAATGGCGTATTAGCTATAAAACAGTCATTTAACGGCCTTGGGAGTGCTGTAAAAAAAATCGGCCTGCTGATTGGTGGAGCGTTTGCTGTCGGCAAATTGGTACAGTTTGGGAAAGAGTGCGTGGAACTCGGCTCTGATCTGGCAGAAGTTCAAAATGTGGTCGATGTTACATTTACCACCATGTCCGACAAAGTAAATGAATTTGCAAAGAACGCTATGACCTCAGCCGGACTGTCAGAAACAATGGCAAAAAGGTATGTCGGCACGTTCGGAGCAATGTCTAAGTCGTTCGGATTCTCAGAATCACAGGCTTACGACATGTCAACAGCTCTGACGCAGCTAACTGGCGATGTAGCATCATTCTATAACATCAGTCAGGACTTGGCTTATATTAAGCTAAAATCAGTGTTTACAGGCGAAACGGAAACACTCAAAGATTTGGGCGTGGTCCTCACACAGAGCGCACTTGACCAGTACGCGCTTGCCAACGGCTACGGAAAAACCACATCTGAAATGACAGAACAGGAGAAAGTTGCTCTCCGTCTGGCTTTTGTGCAGAAACAGTTATCGGCTGCATCTGGAGATTTCATTCGTACTTCAGACAGCTGGGCGAACCAGGTGCGAGTGATGCAGTTGCAGTTACAGTCTCTCAAGGCAACAGTCGGACAGGGGCTGATTAATATTTTCACGCCTGTACTGAAAGTAATCAATATTCTACTCGGTAAATTGGCGACTCTGGCAAATGCTTTTAAAAGCTTCACAGAACTTATAACCGGAAAGAAATCCTCCGGTCAGACAAGCGGAAGTGGAGCGGGCCTCACAGGCGATATAAGTGGCGTGCAGGATACGGC